>SL_3KL_010_SEDDRAFT_10000637_pt1 | contig 29578 bp, 30 predicted proteins | sample SodLakKL_010_SED_2_FD_10381 | JGI IMG/M metagenome (IMG submission 10381)
GGCCATGCCGCGGGCGCCGGCGGCCGTGGCCAGTTCCGCTGCCATGCGCGCGCGCAGGGCCGGCGGGATCGTGCTGGCGCTGGCATCGGCGAGCAGCAACTCGAAGGCCAGGGCCTGGAGGGCGTCGCCGGCGAGGATCGCGGTCGCTTCGTCGAACTGGCGGTGACAGGTGGGGGAACCGCGGCGCAGATCGTCATCGTCCATCGCCGGCAGGTCGTCATGGACGAGCGAGTAGGCGTGGATGAGTTCGACGGCGCAGGCCGGCGCGTCGAGGCGCTCGGGGTCTGCGCTGGTGCAGGCGCCTGCGGCGTAGACCAGGGCCGGGCGCAGGCGCTTGCCGGAACCGAGCACCGCGTAGCGCATGGCCGCCGCCAGGCGGGCGGGCTCGTGGTCGGAGGCGGGCATCCAGCGGGCGAGCGCGGCGTTGACGCGCTCGCGGCCGCTTGCGAGACAGGCCTCGGCCGGGTGGACGCTGGCGGAATGGTTCACGAGCTCTCGGCGTCGTCCGCGGCCCCGGAGTTGGCATCCGCGTCGGTGAAGGGGGTCAGCTCCTCCTCGCCGTCGCGCGCCATCAGTACCTCGACCTTCTGTTCGGCGGTGGTGAGCGCTTCCCGGCACTGGCGGGCCAGCGTCACGCCGCGCTCGAACTGGGCCAGGGATTCCTCCAGGCTGAGGTCGCCCTGCTCGAGCTGTTCGACCAGTTTCTCGAGTTCGGCGAGGGATTCGTCGAAACGGGCGGGCTCGGTGCCGCCCTCGGGTTCTTCGGCTGGGCTCATGCGGATCTCCGGCCGGCGCAGTCCGGCGGTACGGTAAACGAGGCCCCGCAAGGGGTCAATTTCGCGGACCGGTCGGTTCACCCGTGACCGGCGAGTCCGGCGTCGTTGGCTTGAGGGGTGGGAGCGAGCTCGCTCGCGAATTCGGGTGCTTGTGGTGTTGCAATCCGCCGGGTCCGGTACCCTGCTCCGGGGCCCGCTGCCAGTATCGTGTCCTGGCGGACACGATACTGGCCGTCCATGGGCGCTACTGTGCGGCCATCCATGGCCGCACACGACCCCTGCGCAGGGCACCGGATCCGGCAGATTGCCCGCACGCTCTGGTATTGATTCGCGAGCAAGCTCGCTCATCGTGCACTAAAGATCCGCGAGGGCATCCAGCGCCTCGCCGAGGCGGCCGACCGGAAACAGTTCAACGCCCGCGGGTGCCTCCCGCGGCTGGTTTGCCTGCGGCAGGATGATGCGCGTGAAGCCATGTTTGGCAGCCTCGCGCACGCGCTCCTCGCCATTGGGTACCGGGCGGATCTCGCCGGCGAGGCCGACCTCGCCGAACACGGCCAGGTCCGTGGGTGTCGGTCGATTGCGGAAGGAGGACAACGCGGCCACCAGGACCGCCAGGTCGGCCGCGGTTTCGCTGACCCGCACGCCACCCACGACATTCGCGTAGACGTCCTGATCGAACATGGCGATGCCCGCATGCCGGTGGAGGACCGCCAGCAGCATCGCCAGGCGGTTCTGCTCCAGGCCCAGCGCCACGCGCCGCGGATTGCCGAGGGCGCTGGTATCGACCAGGGCCTGGACCTCGACCAGCAGCGGGCGCGTGCCCTCGCGTGTGACCAGGATGGCGCTGCCGGGTACGGGCTCGGCGTGGCGGGAGAGGAAGAGGGCGGAGGGATTCTTCACCGGCTTGAGCCCGGTGTCGTCCATGGCGAACACGCCGAGTTCGTTCACCGCGCCGAAACGGTTCTTCACCGCGCGGATCATGCGCCAGCGGCTGCCGGCGTCGCCCTCGAAGTAGAGCACCGTATCGACCATGTGCTCGAGCACGCGCGGGCCGGCGAGCGTGCCCTCCTTGGTCACGTGGCCGACCAGGAAAAGGGCGGTGCCGGTCTCCTTGGCCCAGCGCACCAGGCGCGCGGCGCTCTCGCGCACCTGGGCCACGCCGCCCGGTGCCGATTGCACCGCCTCGGTCGACAGGGTCTGGATCGAGTCGACGACGAGGACACCGGAGCGCGCGCTGTCCGCGGCATCCAGCATGGCCTCGACCACGGTCTCGGCGAGGATGGCGAGATCGGCATCGCCGACGCCGAGGCGGCGCGCACGCAGGCCGACCTGGCCGACGGATTCCTCACCGGTGACGTACAGGGCCGGGATGCGTTCAGTGAGCCGCGCCAGGCACTGCAGCAGCAGGGTGGATTTGCCGATCCCCGGGTCGCCGCCGAGCAGCGTTACCGAGCCGGCGACCAGACCGCCACCGAGGACCCGGTCGAGTTCGTCGATGCCCGTGGTGGTGCGCGTGTCGGTGGCCGTGTCGACGTCGGCGAGTCGCGTCGGGCGACTGGCGGCGGTCGCTGACCGCCGTGCACCTCCCGCTGCCGCTGCCGCCGCCGGGCGGGCCTCCTCCAGCGTGTTCCAGGCGCCGCAGGTGGCGCACTGGCCGGCCCACTTCGGTTGCTCGGCACCGCAGTCGCGGCAGCGGAAGAGGGTGCGTGGCTGCCGGCTCATTCGTGACTCTCCCCGGCCTGTGCGCGGGTCACGGCAATCTCGGCGACACCGGCGCCCCGCCGGCGGCGCCCGGAGACCCGGGGGTGGATGCGCACGGAGCGCACCGCGTTCTCGCGCGTCTGCAGGATCTCCACCGGATGGTCGGCAATGAGGAACGTGGTGCCCGGTTCGGGAATCATTTCCATGTATTCCAGGATCAGCCCGTTGAGGGTCTTCGGCCCGCGCGTGTCGAGACGCCAGCCGAAGTGGCGCGTGAGTTCACGCACGTGGGTGCTGCCGGCGACAATCCAGGTGCCGTCGTTCTGCGGATGGATGTCGCGGCTCGATGGCAGCCGGTCCGTGGTGAACTCGCCGACAATCTCCTCGAGGATGTCCTCCAGCGTTACCAGGCCGAGAATGTCGCCGTACTCGTCGACGACAAGCCCGATGCGCCGGCGGTGGCGCTGGAAGTTCAGCATCTGGCGAGTCAGCGATGTGCCCTCGGGCACGAAATAGGGTTCGCGGGTGAGGTTGCGCAGGCCTTGATGCCCGAGCGCGCGCAGGTCGCGTCCGATGAGGTCGCGCAGGAACACGAAGCCGATCACGTCGTCGATGTTCTCGCGATAGACGGCCAGACGGCTGTTGGACGCCTCGCGCAGTTGCACCACCACATCCTCCCACGGCTCCTCGATGTCGATGCCCTGGATCTCGCTGCGCGGAATCATGATGTCATCGACCGATACCTTCTCGAGGTCGAGGATGTTGACCAGCATCTCCTGGTGCGGTTCGGGAATGAGCGAGCCGGCTTCGTGTACGGCCGTGCGCAGTTCCTCGGAACTCAGGGCATCGCCCGCGCCCGCTCGCGTGCGCAGGCGGAGCATGCGCAGGACCCCGTTGGCCAGCAGGTTGATCAGCCAGACCACCGGATAGAGGATCTTGAGCAGCGGTGTGTAGACGAAGGCGGCCGGATAGGCGAGGAGTTCCGGGCGCGTTGCCGCCAGTGTCTTCGGCGCGACTTCGGCGAAGATGAGGATGATGATGGTCAGGGCGATGGCCGTGAAGCCGAGCGCGGTCTGACCCCACACCTCCAGCGCGATGAGGGTGGCCAGCATCGATGCCAGGATGTTGACGAAGTTGTTGCCGAGCAGGATGAGACCGATCAGGCGATCCGGGCGATCCAGCAGTCTCAGCGTGAGGCGCGCCGGGCGATGCCCCTGGCGGGCACGATGGCGCAGGCGATAACGGTTGATCGCCATCAGCGCCGTCTCCGAGCCGGAGAAGCAGGCGGAAAGCAGGATCAATCCCGCCAGAAGGCCGAGCATCAGGGGTATGGGGAGTTCGCTCACGCAGTCGCCTTGGCGCCGGGACTCAGTCCGGGCGCAGGATGATCTCGATGACGAGCTTGCTGCCGGAGTAACCGAGGACCAGCAGGATGATGCCTCCGATCGTCAGCCGCACGGCGGTCCGCCCGCGCCAGCCCCACAGCCAGTGACCGGCCAGCAGAATCGCGAACAGCGCCCAGGCCAGCAGCGTGAGCACGGTCTTGTGGACCATCTGCTGGGCGAACATGTCGTCGAGGAAGAGCAAGCCGGAGGCGAGGGCGGCCGTCAGCAGGACGAAACCGATGGCGATGAGGCGGAACAGCAGCGTTTCCATGACCGAGAGCGCGGGCAGTCCGCGCACGGCACCGAGGCCGTGGTGGTCGTGCAGGACATGCTGCTGATACGACAGGACCAGGGCCTGGATTGCGGCCAGACCCAGAACACCATAGGCGCAGATGGAAATCAGTACATGGGCATCCAGGCCCGCATGGTCGGTTGCGATCACCGGCCCGCCACCGCCCCAGGCAAGGGACGCGGCCAGCGTGACGGCGGCCAGCGGAAACACCCCGATGCCCAGGTTCTGCACCGGTTGGCGCAGCGCGATCAACAGCAGCATCAGGCTCATCATCCAGCCCGCGAGAGACAGGGAGTGGAAGAAACCCAGCTGGAGTCCGGTTGGGGTCAGCAGGTAGCCGTACAGCGCCGCCGCATGCAGAGCCACGGCCGGAACGACCAGCGCCAGGTGTGCCCGCACCGGGATCGCGGCCCCCGAGCGCAGGTGTTGCAGCAGCAGGACGGACGCACCGAGATACAGCAGGACGGCGATAGCACCGGAGAGGAGGGTGAACATCGACTGCGCGCGAATCCCTGACCGTCGCGGAAGGGCGACGGCGGAATGATGACACAGCGCCGCAGGCCCTTGAAGGCCGTTGCGGCACGCGCCGCTCGGTGTAGGTCATGTCCTACACGGCACAGGAACTACCGACAGCAGGTGTCGCCGCTGGATGACGGCAATTGCCGGTCTTTGCGACTTCCTGTGTCGCAGTATTCCGTTGACACTGCGCCCGGCCTGCGCCTCGCGTTGTCCGCAGGAGCAGGAAGCGCGGCCGTTCAGGGCCGTTCACACATCACAAGGAGGCAAGAGAAATGATGCGAATTCTGGGAGTGGTCTTGCTGTCGGCGCTGGTCGGCGGTGTCGCGTTCGCCGAGGGTCGGGTCGATATCAACAGCGCGGGCGCGGAACAGCTTGCCGCCATGCTCGAGGGCGTCGGCGAGTCCCGGGCGCAGGCGATCGTTGAGTACCGCGAGGACAATGGCGACTTCGCACGTGTAGAGGACCTTACCGAGGTCAGCGGCATCGGCAGCGTGACGCTGGAAAACAACCGTGAACTGCTGACCGTGGGCGACTGAGCCCCCATGATCCGCACGCTCCGGCAGGTTGTCGCGCAGGCAGCCTGCCGGAAGATGCTGGCCGGGGGCCGCAAGGGCCGTTCACGGCGGCACGCACGGCGCCCGCGGGGTGCGGAGCGCTCAAGGGCATGAGCGCTGATGACCAGCGCGATGGCTGGTGCCGGGAGCGAGACTCGAACTCGCACTCTGTTGCCAGAACCGGATTTTGAGTCCGGCGCGTCTACCAGTTCCGCCATCCCGGCGCGGGGCCGCAACAGTACTGCTCGTCATCCCGCACCGCAAGTGGCGGAGTGGTCGTCGAGGCGGCGCGGGGGCGCATCGCGACGAGCAGGCGACCCGCGCCCCTGCTACCATCGCGCGCCATGCGCGTGTCCGATTTCCACTATGACCTCCCCGCGGAGTTGATCGCCCAGTACCCGCTGGCGGAGCGAGGTGCGAGCCGCATGCTGGTCGTCGATGGCACGACGGACCGGCTCGCGGACGCGAGCTTCGCCGACCTGCCAACACGGCTGCGCGCGGGCGATCTGCTCGTATTCAACGACACCCGCGTCATGCCGGCCCGCCTGCGCGGACACAAGGCGGAGTCGGGGGGGCAGGTCGAGCTGCTGGTCGAGCGGATCACCGGGGCGGGACATACCGCCCTGTGCCATCTGCGCTCCAGCAAGCCGCCGCGCGCCGGCACACGGCTGCTCCTGGCCGATGGTGCGGTCGCGGCCACCGTGTCGGGTCGCGAGGACGATCTGTTCGTGGTCGAGTTCGCGCAGGAGGAACCCCTGCCCGCAATCCTGGAGGCCCACGGGGAAATCCCGCTGCCGCCCTACATCGAGCGCACGCCGGAGGCGGCCGACCGGGAGCGCTACCAGACCGTCTACGCCCGCCACGCCGGCGCCGTGGCCGCGCCCACGGCCGGTCTGCACTTCGATGAAGCCATGCTGGCGCAACTCGCAGGCCAGGGCGTGGAAACCGCCCAGGTTACGCTGCACGTGGGCGCCGGCACCTTTCGCCCGGTGCGCGCGGAAAATGTTGCCGAGCACACCATGCATCGAGAGTGGATGCAGATTCCGCAGGCCACGGTGTCTGCGGTCCAGGCCGCGCGCGCGCGCGGCGGGCGCGTGATTGCGGTCGGCACGACGGTGGTGCGTACGCTGGAATCGGCCGCCGGGGCGGGTGGCCAGGTCCGCGCCGGCACGGGCGAGACCGATCTCTTCCTCACACCGGGGGCGCGCTTTCGCGTGGTCGATGGCCTGCTGACCAACTTCCATTTGCCCGGCTCCACGCTGCTGATGCTGGTGTGCGCCTTTGCCGGCCACGAGCGGGTCCTGCGGGCCTACCGTCACGCGGTGGCCGAGCGCTACCGCTTCTTCAGCTACGGGGATGCCATGCTGCTCTGGCCCGAGCCCGGCGCCCGCGCATCCGGCACCCATGCGGGCGGCAGTCACCACCAGGAGGATGAGGACTGATGGAATTCTCGCTGCTGGCGACGCATGGCAGTGCGCGGCGGGGCCGCCTGCACTTCGCGCGCGGCACGGTGGAGACGCCCGCGTTCATGCCCGTGGGTACCTATGGCACGGTCAAGGCGATGACGCCCGAGGAACTGCGCGGCCTGGGGGCGGAAATCATTCTCGGCAATACCTTCCACCTGATGCTGCGCCCGGGTACCGAGATCATCCGGGCGCATGGTGATCTGCACGACTTCATGCACTGGTCCGGGCCGATTCTCACGGATTCCGGGGGCTTCCAGGTCTTCAGCCTCTCCGAACTGCGCCGAATCACCGAAGAGGGCGTGACCTTCCGCTCGCCGCTCAATGGCGATCGCATCTTTCTGGGGCCGGAAGAGGCCGTTGCCGTCCAGCAGGCACTCGGCTCGGACATTCTCATGGCGTTCGATGAATGCACACCCTGGCCGGCGGACGAGGCGACCGCCCGGACCTCCATGGAGCGTTCGATGCGCTGGGCGCACCGCTGCCGGGACGCCCATGGTGATGCCCCCGGCGCCCTGTTCGGCATCGTCCAGGGCGGCATGCATCCGGACCTTCGGGTCGAGTCCGCGCGCGCACTGACCGCGCTGGACTTTCCCGGCTACGCGGTCGGCGGGCTGGCGGTTGGCGAGCCCGCCGACGAGCGCGATGCCGTGCTGCAGGTCACGGTTCCGGAGCTGCCGCCGGAGCGCCCGCGCTACCTGATGGGTGTTGGCCGGCCCGAGGACATCGTCGCCGCCGTGCTCCGCGGCATCGACATGTTCGACTGTGTCATCCCCACGCGCCACGCGCGCACCGGTTTCCTCTACACCGCCACGGGCGTGGTCAAGATCCGCAATGCCCGCCATCGCACGGATACCGGGCCGCTCGACCCCGACTGCGACTGCTACACCTGCCGTCACTTCAGCCGCGCGTACCTGCATCACCTCGACCGCTGCGGCGAGATCCTCGGCTCCCGCCTGGCGACCCTGCACAATCTGTATTTCTACCAGCGCCTGATGGCGGACTTGCGTGCGAGCATCGAGGCGGGCAGGCTCACCGGCCTCGCGGCCCGGCATGCCCCGGAGTCGCCACAGTCTGTGGCATAATCCCCGGCTTTGCCGGAGGCCGGCGAACTTCCTGACAACGGAGGCAACCGATGGATTTCTTCATCCAGTCCGCAATGGCCCAGGGGGGCGATGCCCCGCAGGGCAGCCCGATGCTCAGCCTGCTGTTCATGGTCGGCATCCTTGTACTGTTCTTTTTCCTGTTCATTCGGCCGCAGCAGAAGCGGGTGAAGGAACACAAGCAGATGGTGAGTGAACTCAAGGTCGGCGACGAGGTCGTGACCAATGGCGGGGTCGTCGGCAAGATCACCGAGGTGGACGAGAGCTTCCTCACGCTGAACGTCGCCAAGGGCGTCGAGCTGCGCGTGCAGAAGCATGCAGTCTCGAGCCTGTTGCCGAAGGGCACGTTCGACACCTGATTCGTGCCATTTTCTGACTGGCTGCGCGCTTCATGAACCGATATCCAGCCTGGCTGTATGCGCTCGTCATCGCGGTCGTGGTGGTGGGCGCCGTCTACGCCTCGCCCAACCTGTTCGGTGAAGACCCGGCCGTCCAGGTGTCCACGGCCGCCGAGGACCGGCAGTTGCCCGGGGACACGGAGCGGCGCGTGACCGCGATTCTCGACGATGCCGGCATCGAGTGGGTCGAGGTGCGCCAGGAGGAGGGCACACTGTTGTTCATCCTCACGGATGGGGATGACCAGTCGGAGGCGCGGGACCGCGTGGCGTCGGAACTCGGGCGTGACTACGTCGTTGCCATGAACCGCGTGCCGGCCGCACCCGCGTTGTTGCGGGCGATCAACGCCCAGCCACTGAATCTGGGCCTCGACCTGCGCGGTGGCGTGCACTTCCTGCTCCAGCTCGACATGCCTTCCGCGGTCGAACGGGTGCTGGAACAGGAAGTCACCGACATGCGGCGCCACATGCGCGAGCAGCGCATCCAGTATCGCGGCATCAGCCACGAGGGCGACCACATCCGCATCATGTTCGAGGACGAGTCGGCGCGCGACGCGGCCGTCGATCCGCTGACGCGCCGCTACGGCGATCTCGATTTCGAGGCCACTTCCATCGATGGTCGGCCCGGCCTCGAGGCGCGTCTGTCCGAGGCGGCCACCGAGGCCGAGCGCGAGGCGGCGCTGGAGCAGAACATCACTACCCTGCGCAATCGCGTGGATGAACTCGGTGTCGCCGAACCGATCGTCCAGCAGCAGGGCCAGGAACGGATCGTCGTGCAGCTGCCGGGTATCCAGGACACCACCCGCGCCAAGGAGATCCTCGGTGCCACGGCGACGCTGGAGTTCCGCCTCGTCTACGGCTCGCGCGAAGACTGGCGCGAAGCCGAGGAAACCGGGCGTGTGCCCTTCGACGCCCGTCTCTACCGGGACCGCGATGGCCGGCCGGTGCTGCTTCAGCGCGACATCATCGTCACCGGGGACCAGATCAACGACGCCTCGTCGGGGTTCGACAGTGAAAGCGGCCAGCCCAACGTCAGCATCCGGCTGAACAACCGCGGTGCGAGTGCCATGCAGGAAGTCACGGCGGACAATGTCGGCAACGACATGGCCGTCGTGTTCATCGAGAACATCGTCGAGACCCGGGAAGAGAATGGCGAACTGATCACGGATCGCCAGACGATCGAGGAAGTCATCAACATCGCGACCATCCGCGCGGTGTTGAGCCACCGCTTCCAGATCACCGGTCTCGGCAGTTCACAGGAAGCGCGGAACCTGGCCCTTCTGCTACGCGCGGGTGCGCTGCGGGCCCCCGTGGAAATCATCGAGGAGCGCACTGTCGGCCCCAGCCTCGGCCAGGACAATATCAATCAGGGGTTTGCCTCGGTAATCGGTGGCCTGGTGCTGGTGCTGATCTTCATGGGGGTCTATTACCGGGTGTTCGGGCTCATCGCCAATCTCGCCCTGTTGAGCAATCTGGTGATCGTGCTCGCGGCGCTGTCGGCGTTGCAGGCGACACTCACCCTGCCCGGCATCGCCGGGATCGTGTTGACCGTGGGCATGGCCGTCGATGCGAACGTGATCATCTTCGAACGAATACGCGAGGAGTTGCGCGCCGGTAACAGCGTCCAGGCCGCGATTCACTCGGGTTACGATCGTGCCTTCTCCACCATCGCGGACGCGAATATCACGACCTTCATTGCGGCCGTCGTGCTGTTCGCCTTTGGCACCGGTCCCGTGCAGGGCTTTGCCGTGACATTGTCCATCGGTATCGCGACCTCGATGTTCACGGCCCTGATCGGTACACGCGCCGTGGTCAACGCCCTCTACGGGGGGCGCCGTCTCAAGAGCCTGGCGATATAGGGGCGCACGCGATGGAATGGTTCCAGTTCAAGCGCGAGTTCCAGTTCGTCGACCATCGGCGCCGCGCGTTCATCTTCTCGGCAGTGGTGCTGCTCGTGGCCTTGGCCTCGGTGGCGACTCAGGGTTTGCGCTTCGGCATCGATTTCACTGGCGGGTACCTGATCGAGGTCGGGTTCGAGGAACCCCAGTCCCTCGACCCGGTGCGCGGAGCACTGGGCGGCGAGGGCTTCGAGGACTTCCAGGTGCAGCACTTCGGCAGCTCGCGCGAAGTGCTGATTCGCATCGCGCCGACGGTCGCGGACGGTGAGGCCGAGCCCGAGGCCGGCCTGTCCGATGATGTCCTGCGCGTGTTGCGCGGGTCGCTCGATCAGGAACCGGAGATGCGCCGGATCGAGTTCGTCGGCCCGCAGGTCGGGCAGGAGCTGCGTGAACAGGGCGGCCTCGCGATGCTGTATGCGCTGGGCATGATCCTGATCTACGTCGCGTTCCGCTTCGAGAAGCGTTTCGCCGTTGGCGCCGTGGCCGCCCTGGTGCACGACGTCATTGTGGTGGTCGGGATCTTTTCGCTCTTCCAGGTCGAGTTCAGCCTGCCGGTGCTGGCGGCCATCCTGGCCGTGATCGGCTACTCGTTGAATGACACCATTGTGGTGTTCGACCGTATTCGCGAGAACTTCCGCCGCCAGCGCAGGGGGACGCCGCAGGAGATCACCAATGCATCGATCAACCAGATGATCCCGCGCACATTGGTGACATCCCTGACCACCCTCATGGTGCTGGTGTCGATGCTGATGTTCGGGGGGGAGGCGATGTTCGGCTTCGCACTGGCGCTTGCCATCGGTGTGATCGTCGGGACGTACTCCTCGATCTTCGTGGCCAGTACGCTACTTCTCGCCACCGGCCTGTCGCGCGAGGACATGATGCCGGTGCCGAAGGAAGGCGAAGAGGTCGACGATCGACCCTGACGACTGCGGGGTTGGCGGCTGCAGGAGGTGGCGGCCGGGGAGACGGGTGGCCGGAGTGGTGCCCGCGCCTACCGATTCTGCAGGTGGCGGGCGATGATCTGGTTCATCTCGTGGAAGACCTTGGGATTGGCCGCGAGCACGTTGCCGGTTTCCAGATAATCGCCACCGCCGTGGAGGTCGGCGACAATGCCGCCCGCCTCGCGGATGAGCAGGGCGCCCGCGGCGATGTCCCAGCGACTCAGGCCGAGTTCCCAGAAGCCGTCGATGCGCCCGGCCGCCAGGTAGGCAAGGTCGAGGGCGGCGGACCCGGGGCGGCGAATGCCTGCGGTCGCACCCATGAATGTATCCAGCAGGTCCATGTAGACCTCGCGTGGCTGGTCCGTGCGATAGGGGAAGCCGGTACCCAGCAGGGCACCCTCGAGGCCGGCCCGGCGAGTCACACGGATGCGGCGGTTGTTGAGCTCGGCGCCACCACCACGCGTCGCCGTGAACAGCTCCTGGCGCACGGGGTCGTAGATCACGCCCGCCTGCAGGCGCCCTTTGTGCTGGAGGGCGATCGATACGGCGAAATGCGGGAAGCCGTGCAGGAAGTTGGTGGTGCCGTCCAGCGGGTCGATGATCCACTGGTACTCGCCGTTACCCGGATGTTCGCCCGATTCCTCGGCGAGAATGCCATGATCGGGATAGGAACGTTGCAGAATCGCGATGATGCGCGCCTCGGCCTCGCGGTCGACCTCGCTGACGAAATCGTTGCGCTGCTTGCTCTCGACCTGCACGGCGTCGAGGCGATCGAAATGGCGCATGATGGCGTCACCGGCGGCACGTGCCGCACGCACCGCGATGTTGAGCATGGGGTTCATCAATGACGACTCCGACGAGAGGATCGGCGAGGGCTGCGGAGTGTAGCAGAAGCGCGGCCGCCGATGAGGGGCAGGGCGGCGAGCCGCGATTCGTTCTGGTGGAAACGTCGCACCCCGGCAATATCGGCAGCGCCGCGCGGGCCATTCGCACCATGGGGTTCGGACGCCTGGTGCTGGTGCGCCCGGCACAGTTCCCGCATGCCGATGCAACGGCCCTGGCCGCCGGGGCTGACGATGTGCTGGCGGCTGCGCATGTCTGTGCCAGCCTTGACGAGGCGGTGGCCGACTGTGTGCGCATCTACGGCACCAGCGCGCGCGCCCGCACCCTTGCCTGGCCCACCCGCGATGCACGCGGGGCGGCCGAGGAAGCCGTTGCCGGCGCGGGGCCGGTGGCCTTTGTCTTCGGGCGCGAGCGTTCCGGTCTGACCAATCGGGAACTCGATCGCTGCCACGCCATGCTGCACATTCCCACCGGCAGTGGGTACGCGTCCCTGAATCTTGCCCAGGCGGTGCAGATCGTGGCCTACGAGCTGCGGGTCGCGCAGGCACTGCCAGTGGGCGCCGCGCCGATGGAGCCGGCAGGCGAGGCGTTGCCGAGCCACGCGGAACTCGAACGCTTCTATCAGCATCTCGAATCGAGCCTCACCGATATCGGCTTTCTCGATCCGGCGAATCCGAAACAGCTCATGCGGCGTCTGCGCCGATTCTTCCAGCGCGCGCAGCCCGACCGTATCGAGCTGAACATACTGCGGGGGATCCTGCGCAACGCGGCCGATCCCGAGCCGGGGTCGGCCACCCGGCAGCGCCTCGCCGGCGCACGCTCGGGTGACGACAGTGCTACGATGAGTCCTTCGGATCAACAGCCTGCCAGTGGGCGGGAATGAAGCCATGTTCAAGCGCATCCTGGAAGACATCGACTGTGTATTCGAGCGCGACCCGGCGTCGCGCAACCGGTTCGAAATCCTCACCACCTACCCCGGTGTGCATGCGATTCTCCTGCACCGGTTCAATCACCGGCTGTGGGGCTGGGGGCTGAAGTGGCTGGGGCGGTTCGGCTCCCACGTTGCCCGCTTCCTCACGGGGATCGAGATCCATCCCGGCGCGCACATCGGTCGCCGTTTCTTCATTGACCACGGCATGGGTGTCGTGATCGGCGAAACCACCGAGATCGGTGACGACTGCACGCTCTACCATGGCGTGACGCTGGGCGGCACGACGTGGAACAAGGGCAAGCGGCATCCGACGCTGCGCGACAATGTCGTGATCGGTGCGGGCGCCAAGGTCCTGGGCCCGATTACCCTGGAATCCGGCGTGCGCGTCGGTTCCAACTCCGTGGTGACCAAGGATGTGCCGGCATGCCAGACCGTGGTCGGCATTCCCGCGCGCGTCGTGCGCAAGAAGGATGGCGCGGCGCGGCGGCGTGAGGCCGAAGCCGCGCGCATCGGGTTCGAGGCATACGGTCAGACCGGGGAGATGCCCGACCCGGTAGCCAATGCCATCAACCAGTTGCTCGATCACATCAGTGTGCAGGACCGCAGAACCGAGGCGCTGTGCAAGGTGGTACGTGAACTCGGCGCGCAGATCCCGGATGCGCGCCTGCCCGAGATCAACCCCTGTGATATCGGCCTCGAGGACGTTGAGGAGTGGACGGGGCGGGCGGCTCGCCCGGTGAGTGCCGAGGATCGGCATGCCCATGGTGACGAGCCGGCACCCGACGAAGTGGAAACGGGGCGCGAGCGGGACTGACCCCGGGTAATACTTGACCGTTGCACTTGGGTATGGAATCGTGTCCGCAGCGGATGGCCGATGCGGGCGCGCCCCCGGCCGGTCGGATCCCGAAAGGGCGAGGAGTATCATGAAGCTGACCACGCGCGGGCGGTACGCCGTGACCGCGATCCTCGATCTTGCCCTGCACCAGGCCGGGCAGCCGGTTACTCTGGCCGATATCGCCGCACGCCAGGGTATTTCTCTCGCCTACCTGGAACAGATCTTCGCCCGCCTGCGGCGCAACGGCCTGGTGAGCAGTACGCGCGGGCCCGGAGGTGGGTACCGCCTGGAACGGGATCCGGGAGAGATCGTGGTTGCCGACATCATCGATGCCGTGAACGAGTCGGTCGAGTACACCCGCTGCGGTGGAGAACGCAATTGCCAGGACGGTCAGCCCTGTCTGACGCACGAACTCTGGGTTGGCCTGGGTGATCGTGTGCGCGAGTACCTGCGGGGCGTCACGGTGGCCAGTCTGATTGCCGAGCCGTCGGTGCAGGCCGTGGCCGCACGCCAGCGCGGCGAAGCGGCTCCCCTGCGTCACGTGGCCTCGGCGACCGAAATCGCCGGGCATTGAGGCCGGAGGTTCGGCTCATGAGTGTCGTGTACCTGGACTATGCCGCCACGACGCCCGTCGAGCCGCGGGTCATCGAACTCATGTGCACCAGCCTGGCCGAGGTGTACGGCAACGCGGCGTCGGTGGGGCACGAGTACGGGCTGGCGGCCGAGCGGGCCGTTGAGCGTGCGCGCGAGCAGGTTGCGGGCACCTTGAATGCCGAGGCCCGCGACATCATCTTTACCTCGGGCGCGACCGAGGCGAACAATCTGGCGATCCTCGGCGCGGCGCGGTTTCGGGCCGACCTGGGCCGCCACATCGTGATGGGCGCGACCGAGCACAAGGCGGTCAGTGATGCCTGTCACGCACTCGAGTTCTCCGGCTTCGAGGTCAGCCGGGTGATGCCGGATGCGGCGGGCCGGATCGACCCCGACGCCGTGAGCGCCGCATTGCGCAGCGACACGGTCCTGGTGACCGTGATGCACGCGAACAACGAGACCGGCGTCGTGCACGATATCGCCGCCATCGGGGAACGTGCCCGCGCCCATGGCGCCGTGATGCACGTGGATGCGGCACAGACGGTCGGCAAGCTCGCGCTCGACGTGAGCGCGCTCGATGTCGATCTGGTCGCCCTGTCGGCGCACAAGAATCATGGCCCCAAGGGCGCCGGTGCCCTGTGGGTGCGACGGCGACCGCGGGTGCGGCTCTGGCCGCTGATGTACGGCGGTGGTCATGAACGCGGCCTGCGTGCCGGCACGCTGCCGACACACCAGTTGGTCGGCATGGGCGAGGCCCTGGCGTTCGCGATGGCGCGGCGCGATGCCGATCGCGAACATGAGCGTCAGCTCGGCGACCGCCTGCGGACCCGGCTCGCGGGGGTCGAGGCGTGGCACGAGAATGGTGCCGCTGCGCGAAGGTTACCGGGTATCTGCAATATTGCCTTCGCGGGCGTGGACGGCAGTTCGCTGGCCGCGGCGCTGTCGGCCGATGTGGCGGTATCGACGGGTTCGGCCTGTACCACGGGCAGCCTGGAACCCTCGCATGTGCTGCGCGCGATGGGCCAGGATGCTGCCACCGCGGCTGGCGCGATCCGCTTGTCCTGGGGGCGGCACACGACCCGTGACGAGATCGATCGGGCGGCTGCGGCCATCCAACAGACGGTGGAGCGGTTGCGCGGCGCACTGCCCGAGACGGCCGTTCGGCATGTCGGGAAGGTCTGATGCAGTCAGGCGCTGGCCGGATCATACGGGAGCCCCTGACACGGGGTTCGAGCAGGAATCAGTAATGGAGGTGGACTCATGGCGATCACACTGACGGATACCGCGGCGGAACGCGTACAGCGTTTTCTTGCCAAGCGGGGCCGCGGCATCGGCGTGCGCGTCGGCGTCCGCAAGACCGGGTGCTCGGGATTCGCGTACGTGGTCGACTTCGCTGACGAAGTGGGTGACGCCGATACGGTTTTCGAGGATCGGGACGTGAAGGTGGTGGTCGACCGCGATCACCTGCCCTATCTCGACGGCACGCAGCTCGATTTCGCGCGCAGCGGGCTCAACGAAACATTCGTGTTTCACAACCCGAACGTGAAGGATGAGTGCGGTTGTGGCGAAAGCTTCACCGTGTAGCGTGCCGCAGCTACCGGGCGGGGCATGCTTTTGCGCCCGCGCGGGGGCGCGCGTACAATCCCGCGACCTTTCCTGATCCCCCATGTTAATTCGAGGAGCCCCGTACAATGGCCGCTGAACGCACACTCTCCATCGTCAAGCCGGATGCCGTAGCCAGCAACCGCATCGGTGCCATTCTCGCCCGCCTCGAGGAAGCGGGGCTGCGGATTGTGGCCGCGCGCATGCTGCATCTGACGCGCGAGCAGGCCGAAGCGTTCTATGAGGTGCATCGTGAGCGGCCTTTCTTCAATGACCTCGTGGCCTTCATGACCTCCGGGCCCGTGCTGGTGCAGGTGCTCGAAGGCGAAAATGCGATCGAGCGCAATCGTGAGGTCATGGGCGCCACGGACCCGTCGAAAGCGGATGCGGGCACGATTCGCGCCGATTTTGCCTCGAACATCGAGGAGAATGCGGTCCATGGTTCCGACGCCCCCGACACGGCGGAGCGCGAGATCGCCTTCTTCTTCGCCGGCGAGGAGATATGCACGCGCACCCGCTGAGGTTTCACGCACGCCAGGCGCTCGCGGCCGGGGAAGCGACCAATCTGCTTGACCTCGACCGCGAGGGCTTGCGTGATTTCTTCGTGGCGTGGGGCGAGAAGCCGTTCCGCGCCGAGCAGATCCTGCGCTGGATCTACCACCAGGGTGAGACCGACTTCGCCCGCATGACGGATCTCGCGCGCCCGTTGCGCGAGCGCCTTGCCGCCGAGGCCGAGGTCCGTCTGCCCGTGGTGGCCGATGTGCAGGACTCCAGTGACGGCACGCGCAAGTGGGTGTTCAGCCTTGATGGAGGGAATCGCATCGAGGCTGTCTTCATCCCCGAGGACGATCGCAATACCCTGTGCATCTCCACGCAGGTCGGGTGCGCCCTGGATTGTTCGTTCTGTGCCACGGCGCGTTCGGGATTCAACCGCAATCTGAGCACGGCCGAGATCATCGGTCAGCTCTGGCTCGCGAATCGCAGCCTGATCGCCGATCACCCCAACGGCGCACGCGGTGTGACCAACGTCGTACTCATGGGCATGGGCGAGCCACTGTTGAACATGAAGGCAGTGGTGCCGGCCCTGAAGCTGATGCTGGACGACCTTGCCTTCGGCCTCAGCAAGCGCCACGTGACCGTCAGCACCTCGGGCGTGGTGCCGAAGATGGATCGGCTTCGCGAAGCCGTCGACGTCAGCCTCGCGGTGTCACTGCATGCGCCCAACGACGAACTGCGCAACGAGCTTGTGCCGCTCAATCGTGCCCATCCCGTACGCGAGCTGATGGCGGCATGCCAGCGTTGGGTCGAGCACACGCGGCGGCGACACATCATGTTCGAGTACGTCATGCTGGCCGGCGTGAATGATCGCCCGGAGCACGCGCGGGAACTCTCGGCGCTGGTCCGTGGTCTGCCCTGCAAGGTCAATCTCATTCCCTTCAATCCATTCGCCGGGGCCGGCTACGAGCGTTCGTCGCCCGAGGCNATCGAGCAATTTCGGCGCATACTNATGAGTCGCGGTATCATCACGATCACGCGGCGCACGCGAGGTGATGACATTGATGCCGCGTGCGGTCAGCTTGCCGGTGAGGTGGAGGATCGCAGCAAGCGCTGGCGTCGATTCGCCGAGCCGCGGTTCGGGGAGAGGGTCTGAATGAGGCGCAGTGTCCGGTTGCTCGTGCTGATGCTGGCGCTCGCCGCTGTCGCCGCATGCGCGCAACAGCAGACCACGGGCCCGTTCGGTGGGGGCTCCATGGAGGAGGCCTCGCGCATCAACACGCGCCTCGGTGCCAGTTACCTGCAGGCGGGCGATTTGCGCCAGGCCAACGAAAAACTGCAGCGGGCCCTGTCCCAGGACGACTCCAACCCCGATGCCCACGCGGCCTACGCGATCCTGCAGTTGCGTCTGGATCGCCCGGACGAGGCGGAGCACCATTTCGAGCGTGCCCTGACCCTCGACCCGGACAATCCGGAGATCAAGAACAACTTCGCCACGATGCTGTGCTCGCGTGGGGACTACGAGCGCGGCATCGACCTCTTTCTCGAGGCGGCGGAGGATCGGTTGTACCAGACGCCGGCGCGTGCCTATGCCAATGCAGGCGCCTGCGCCCGTGACGCGGGGCGCGTCGACGATGCGCGCGGGTACTTGCGCAGCGCGCTGGATGCGCAGCCCGGTTATCGCAGGCCACTACTCGAACTGGCCGAACTCGAGTACGAGCGTAAGCGCCCGGATCGCGCGGCGGACTACCTGCAGCGCTTCCATGAAGGTGCCCGGCAGTCGGCTCGCAGCCTCTGGCTCGGTGTACGCATCGAGCGCATGCGGGGCGATACCGAGGCGGCCGATCGGTTCGGCCGCAGCCTGGTCCGGCATTTTCCCGACAGTGATCAGGCAGACGAATTCCTGGATACCCGCAACTGATGAGCGAAGACGCTGAATCCACTGCTGCCGACATGGAGGCCGGCGATGGCCGCGGACCGGGCACGCTGCTGCGCGAGGCGCGGACCGCCCGCGGTCTTTCCAGCGCGGAACTCGCGGCCGAGTTGCGCCTGAGCGAGGCGCAGGTTGACGCACTGGAACGCGAGGAATACTCGTCCCTGCCGCCGGCACCTTTCGTCCGCGGTTATCTGCGCAGCAGCGCGCGGCTGCTCGGCATCGACGCCGATACCCTCGTGGCGGCCTATGACGCTGGTGCGGACCAGCCGCGAGATACGCGTCTGGTGGTGCCGACGTACGAGGAAGACCGTGTCGCGTTCTCGCCGAAGCTGGCATTGCTACTGCTGCTCTTGCTCGCGCTTGGTGGCGCCGCGGCCTGGTGGTACTGGGGTGATCCCCCCGCGTTGGTCACCGCGGAGGGTGAGTCGGGCGAACCGGCCATGGATGTCGCCGACGCCGAAGCGGTTGAGGAGCCCGCGGACCCGCAGACGGATGTCGCCAGTGCGGAACCCGTCGAGCCGGCCACGATCGATCCGCCCATCATCGAGCCACCTGAGCCTGCGATCGAGGCGCCGATAATCATCAGTCCCGACCTCCTCGTGACCGAGGCCGACGGCGATGCGGACCCGGGTCTGACCGAGCAGCGTGACGCCGAAGTCGAAGCGATGTTCGAACAGATTCCCGTTGATACAGTGACCCTTGCCACGACCGATACGCCGGCTGGCGAGTCCGTTGCCGATGAGGCGGAAGCCGCTGACATTGATGCCGAGGCGGACGACGCAGCCGCGGACGCCGACCTGGGTGCGGCGACAGATCCCGAAGCAACAGATCCCGAGGCAACCGCAGACACCGCCACCGAGGCCGCGACGACGGCCGCCGAAACCGGGCCGCATGAACTCGTGCTGCGCATCGAGGGCGAGACCTGGCTTGAGGTGTCTGACGATCGTGACCGACGACTTGCCTATGCCCTCTATGCCGGTGAAGAATCGGTCACACTGCGCGGCTGGGCGCCATTCAGCGTGTTCCTGGGGAACGCGCCGGCGGTCAGTCTGGAATTCGATGGCGAGCCCGTCGATGCAGGCGCGTTCATCCGTCCCAATGACACGGCGCGCTTTCGCGTCGGCGATGATGGCGTGACAGCACCATGATCGCTGGTTTCCCGTTTTCGGGAACGGGCGTGGCTGCTGCCGGATCGGTCCACAGCTTGGTCCGCTCGGCCGCAGCGTGTATATTGCGCGCTTGCGCGCACCCGCGCGCCGCAGCCTGACTCCCCGGAATTCCCCGCAATGTCGCAGGCACTCCGTACAGTTCGCGGCATGCACGATGTTCTGCCGCCCGAGTCCGCCGCCTGGCAGTGGCTGGAAGGCGAGATCCGTGCACTGATGGCCGCATATGGCTATGCGGAAATCCGCACGCCGCTGATCGAGCGCACCGAGTTGTTCAAGCGCTCGATCGGCGAGGTGACCGATATCGTCGAGAAGGAGATGTATACCTTTCTCGACCGCAATGGCGACAGCCTGTCACTGCGCCCGGAAAAGACCGCGAGCTGCGTGCGCGCCGGCATCGAGAACGGCTTGCTGCACAATCGTACCCAGCGTCTGTGGTACATCGGACCGATGTTCCGCCATGAGCGCCCGCAGAAGGGGCGTTATCGCCAGTTCCACCAGTTCGGGATCGAAACCTTCGGCATGGCCGGCCCCGACATCGACCTGGAAATCCTCCTGCTCGGAGAGCGTCTGTGGCGGCGGTTGGGACTGGCCAGCGGGGTCACTCTCGAGATCAATTCACTGGGCACGCCGGAGTCACGAGCGCGCTATCGTGAACAGCTCGTCGAGCACTTCTCGTCCTGGCGCGAGCATTTCGAGGAACATGAACACCGGCGGCTGGCGGAGAATCCGCTGCGGCTGCTCGACAGCAAGAATCCCGCCCTCGCCGAGGCAATTTCGACGGCACCGGAACTCACGGATACGCTGGATGACCAATCCCGCAGCCACTTCGAGTGGATCCGCAGTGGTCTCGATGCGGTCGGCGTGGCGTACCGGGTGAACCCGCGCCTGGTGCGCGGACTCGATTACTACACCGGCACCGTGTTCGAGTGGGTTACGGATCGGCTCGGCGCGCAGGGAACCGTCTGTGCCGGTGGACGTTACGATGGCCTGGTCGAGCAGCTGGGGGGGCGGCAGACACCGGCCGCCGGTTTCGCATTGGGGCTCGAGCGCCTGCTCGCGCTGCTCGAGGGCGAGGGCCTGGTGCCGCCACCACCCGCCCCGCACGCCTGCATGGTGCCGGTGGGAGACGCTGCGGCAGCGACCGGTTTGCGGCTGGCCGAGGCGTTGCGCGACGAATTGCCATGGCTGCGCCTGGAAACCCTGTGCGGTGGGGGCAGCCTCAAGAGCCTGCTGCGCCGTGCAGACCGTTCCGGTGCAGAGCTGGCCCTGATTCTCGGGCCGGATGAGCAGGCCGCGGAGCGCGTCACGGTCAAGGATCTGCGCGGTGATGCGCCGCAACGCAGCGTCGCACAGGCGCAATTGGGCAATGAATTGGCAGCGCGCTGGCAGCCGCCGGCGCAAGGCTGACCACGAACATCCGGGACGGGAATCGACGTGGCTGACTACGAAGACGAACAACTCGAAGCGCTCAAGCGCTGGTGGCACGAGAACGCGCGGTCCATCATCATCGGCCTGGTAGTCGCCATCATTGGCGTGAGCGGTTGGCAGGGCTGGCAGTGGCACACGGACCGCCAATCCGAGGGCGCTGCCCGCTTCTATCAGCAGGCGGCGGCCGAAATGCCGATGGGTGACACGGAGATTGTGGTCGATGCCGCGCGGACATTGACCAGCGACTACAGGCGTACGAACTATGCCGCGCTGGGGGCGCTTGCGGCGGCACGTGTGCTGGTGCGGGATCTGGATTACGCGGGGGCGGTCGTCTGGCTTGAGTGGGTCGTGGACAACGCGCGTGAAGACAGCATTCGGGCCATCGCCCGGGTGCGCCTGGCACGTGTGCTGGGTGAGCTGGGCGAGACCGACCGCGCACTCGCGCTGCTCGACGAGCAGATCGCACCCGGCTGGGCGGCGATGCACCATGAGGTGCGCGGAGATCTGCTCGCGGCCACGGGCGATCTGGCGGCGGCGGCCGAGGCGTATGAGGCGGCCCTCGCAGCGGATGGCCGATTGAGTGAACGGCAACTGGTTGAACTCAAGCTCAACCGCGCCCGTGCCGGTGGGGAATCCGTCGGCGATATCTCGGACTCGTGATGCGTCATGGCCTGACCCTTCTGTGCGCGGTCGTCTTGTTGGCTGCCGGCTGTGCCGGGGTCGAGGATACGACGCCTCCACCCACGGACCTGGAACGCTTCGACGCGGAGGCCGACCTGGTCGAACGCTGGAGTGGAAGCACCGGCGGTGCTTTCAACCGCCGCTGGGTACGCCTGGCACCCGTGGTTGAGGGCGACAGGTTGTACACCCTCAACGTGTCCGGAGAACTCAAGGCGTGGAACCGTGAGCGTGGACGCCGCATCTGGCGGAGTCATGCCGGTACGGTCGTGTCGGCCGGTGTTGGCCTCGATGAGGATCACGCCTACATCGGCACCCAGGACGGTCGGTTGATCGCCTACGCGCGTGACGACGGCGAGCGGGCCTGGGAGCGCAACATGCGTGGGGAACTCCTTGCCCAGCCGGCTGCTGCTCGGGGGATGGTTGTGGTGCGCACCGTGGACGGTCGTGTCACCGCTCTCGATCCGCAAGACGGCTCGCGCCTGTGGAGCTACTCGACTTCCGTGCCGGAACTCTCGCTGCGCGGGGCCAGCCCGCCAGTGATTGTCGAGGGCGGTGTACTCGTGGGCCTCGACAATGGTCGGGTTGTGGCGCTGGACGAGCGGTCCGGTGAAGTGATCTGGGAGTCACGCGTCGCGGAACCCGAAGGGCGTACACCCATTGATCGCATGGTCGATATCGATGGCACGATCGGCATCGGCCGTGAGTTCATCTACGCGGCGGCCTTTCAGGGCCGGATCGTGCAGATCGAGCCCGGGCGCGGCGAGATCGGCTGGTCTCGCTCCATGTCTTCCTATGCGGGTCTGCGCATCGATGACCGTCGGATCTATGTCACCGATGAAGCGGGCCGTGTGCACGCGCTCGACAAGCGTGATGGCTCGGTGGTATGGGAGCAGGAGCGGCTTGCCTGGCGTGGAGTGTCCGCACCCGTGCCGGTCCCGGGTACAGACTGGCTCGTAGTGTCCGATCACGAGAACTACGTCCATCTGCTTGCGCGTGACGATGGTCGCATCGTCGGCCGCGCGCGGATCGAGGGTCGATGGGGCATTCGCTCCGATCCCGTGGTCGCGGAAGATGGCTGGATCTATATTCAGGGGCAGGGGGCGACGATTACCGCCTTCGAACCGGTTGCCCGCGACTGAACCGGATGCATACCCGCCGCCGTGCCGCGGGCAGGGCCCGAGTGGATCCGACTCTGCCTAACTGGGAATACGTGCCATGCTGCCGGTTGTTGCTCTGGTCGGTCGGCCCAATGTGGGCAAATCCACGCTGTTCAATGCTCTGACGCACAGCCGGCGTGCACTGGTGGCCGACGAACCCGGCCTCACGCGCGACCGCCAGTACGGGTTCGCACGCATCGGCGCGCGCGAAGTCACGCTGGTCGATACCGGAGGATTGACCGGCGAGGTGGAGGGCATTGACGCCCGCATGGCCGAGCAGACGGCGGCGGCCATTGCCGAAGCCGATCTCATTCTGCTCCTGGTCGATGCCCATGCGGGGCTTGTTGCGGGTGACGACCTCATCCTCGACAGACTGCGCCGGTCCGGCAAGGCGTTCCGCATCGTGGTCAACAAGATCGACGGTGTCGATGCCGATGGTGCACTGGCGGACTTCCATGGTCTCGCGGCCGCGGCTCCGATCGCCGTCTCTGCTGCCCGGCACCGGGGTCTGCGACGCCTGGCCAGCGAACTCGAGCCGTTGCTGCCGAGTGCCGGTTTCGATCCCGAGTCCATGCAGGGAGAGGCGGACGAGCGCATCCGTGTGGCTGTGGTCGGGCGACCGAATGTGGGCAAGTCCACGCTGATCAACCGCCTGATCGGAGAGGATCGGCTGCTCGCCTTCGACGCGCCGGGGACCACCCGCGATGCCGTCGAGGTGCCCTTCGAGCGCGATGGTCACGCCTTCACCCTCATCGATACCGCCGGGCTGAGGCGGCGCGGCCGGGTGGCCGGAGTCGTCGAGAAGTTCAGCGCGGTAAAGACGCTCGAGGCCATCCGCAGCGCCCATGTGGTGGTTCTCGTGCTCGATGCGCACCAGGGACTGGTGGAACAGGATCAGCACCTGGCGGGCCATGTCCTCGATGCGGGCCGTGGTCTGGTCATCGCCGTCAACAAGTGGGACGGCCTCGCGCGTGATGACAAGGCACGCGTGCGTGCCGAGCACGAGCGCCGGTTCGACTTCATCGATTTCGCCGAGTCACGCTACATCTCGGCCCTGCACGGCACGGGGGTGGGGCGGTTGCTGAATGCGGTCGTGCGGGCCCATGCCGCCGCCGGTCGGCAGTTGCCGACGGCGGAGTTGTCGCGCGTGCTGGAGCAGGCGGTATTCGAGCATGCTCCGCCAGCCGCCGGCGGCGGGCGCATCAAGCTGCGCTATGCGCATCAGGGTGGCACTCACCCGCCGACCATCATCATCCACGGCAATCGGGTGGGGCGCATGCCCGCCAGTTATCGGCGCTATCTGGTCCACCGGTTCCGCGAGGCGTTCGATCTGCACGGAACGCCGGTTCGCATCGAGTTTCGTGCGGGTCACAATCCCTATGCGGGCCGGGCATCACCGCGCAGCGGGCGCAAGACGCGTGCGCGCCGCGGCGCCACGCAGCGGCGCAAGGGATGAACCCCAGGGGCAACGAGCCCGGCTCGAGTGTCCCGGTGATCGGGGTCGCAGCCGTGGTCGGCAGGGACATCGCCGCACGGTTCACGATATGATCTGCATTACTGGTCGTATGCGGAGCATGCCATGATGCGCAAATCCCGCCTGGCCCTGCTCGGGATCCTTGTCGTCGCCGCCGTCGCCGGCGCGGGGGCCGGATTGTTCATGGGGCAGGCCGGCGCCGCCGCCAAGCCGGAAATGACGGTCTATCTCACGCCCACCTGCGGTTGCTGTGGGCAGTGGGTGCGGTACGTGGAGCGCGAGGGCTTCGACGTGACTGCACGCGAGGTGGATCAGGCCGAGCTCAACGCGATCAAGGAGGAGGCGGGCCTCGACTGGGGGCTGGCCTCGTGTCATACCGCATTCGTGGGTGATTACGTTGTCGAGGGGCATGTGCCGGCGCGGGAAATCCGCCGCCTGCTCGACGAGCAGCCGGATTTCGCCGGCATCAGCGTCCCCGGCATGCCGGTGGGCTCTCCCGGGATGGAGATGGGCGCTCGGCAGGATCCCTATGACGTGATCGCCTTCCGGTCGGATGGCACGACCGAGGTCTTCGCGCGCTACCATCAGGACTGACTTTCGAACTACGCAGTGCCCGGATGGCGCGTCAGGCGACGCTGCTCGACCGCCGCGTATACCCGCACCTGTGGCCAGAAGATGCGCAGACCGGCCTCGATGGCGGACCATGCCGCGGCGAGATCGTCGCTCATCGTCGCCAGCGGGTTTGGCCGCGACAGCCGACGCGACATCCCGTTCAATGCCTGGTTGATGCCCTGCCATTGCGCGTAGGCCAGCAGCCAGTCATCGCCCGCGAGAGCCGGTACGATTCTGCGCGCCCGCGGCGTGAGCAGATCGTTGTGAGTTTGCAGTACCGCGTAGGCGTGGCGGCGGAAGGCGGCGAAGCCGGCGGCGTCACGCGCGTGCCAATCGCGTGCCAGGATGTGGTCGAGGGCCATGTCGATGGCGATGCCGGCGTAGCGGCGTCGGGCGCGCGGCAACTGCTCCATGGCCGACAGCATGGCCGGGTGCGAGTCGGTGAACACATCGAGGCGCCGATGCAGGCGAATGCCGCGGACCACCGCGGGTGGAAACCGACCCTCCGGCTGGCCCTTGGCGAAGTCGCCGAGAAAATTGCCGATGATCGACTCCGGCGAGCCGTCGGCAAGCAGCAGATGGGCGAGATGGTTCACCGGCAGTCCACCCGCACTGAATGAGGCGAAGTGACATGCACGAGGACGAAGGAGGATTCCAGCGGCGCGGTTTGCGCTGGATCGACGTGGTGAAGAGTGTCGGTGCCGCGTTCTTCGGGGTGCAGACCGAGGCCAACCGCCGACGCGACTTCACTCACGGCAAGTTGCACCACTTCGTGATCGTGGGGCTGATGGCGACCGTCGTCTTCGTGCTGGTGCTCGCAGGTATTGTCCATCTGGTTCTGGCCAGCGCAGGCGTGTGAAACGCCCGCGCCCGGCGTCGCGGGTTACAGCTTCGCGATGCGTTCACGCTGCGCGCGCAGCTCCGCCAGGGAGTACTCCAACTCGTCGCGCTTGCCGCGCTCACGCTCCACAACCGCGGCCGGTGCCTTGTTCACGAAGGATTCGTTGGCCAGCTTGCCATCAATGCGCGTGATTTCCTGCTCGAGTTTGGCGGTCTGGCGATCGAGCCGGTCCAGTTCCGCGTCCCGATCGACGAGGCCGGCCATGGGCACGAAGAGCTTCAGCGAACCCACCAGTGCTGTGGCTGCCTGCGGAGCCTCGGTCTCGTCCGCGACGGGGTCGACGGACTCGATGCGGGCGAGCAGGCCCAGAGCCGCGCGATGACGCTCGATGGCAGCGACATCGGCATTGCTGCCGCTCACCAGCAGGGGGATGCGCTGGCCCGGTGAGAGGTTCATCTCGGAGCGGATGCGGCGGATCTCGAGGACCACCTTCTGCAGCCACTCGATCTCGCCGACAGCGCCCGGGTCGATGAGCGCGTCGTCGGTCCGGGGCCAGGGGGCGAGCATGATGGTTTTGTCATGGCGTCCCGCCAGCGGGGCTACCTTCTGCCAGAGTTCCTCCGTGATGTAGGGCATCATCGGGTGCAGCAGGCGCAGCAGGGCTTCAAGAACTCGCACCAGGGTCTGGCGCGTGCCGCGCTGGATGGCCGCAGGGGCGGCATCATCGGTCAGTACGGTCTTGGCCAGTTCCACGTACCAGTCGCAGTACTGGTCCCACGTGAACTCGTACAGCGCCTGGGCGGCCAGGTCGAAGCGGTAGCTGGCGATGTGCTCGGTCACGTCGCGCTCGGTCTCCTGCAGGCGCGAGATGATCCAGCGATCGGCCACGGTGCGTTCGACATCGTCGTCCGTCAGGCCGGTGTCATGCCCCTCCGTGTTCATGAGCACGTAGCGCGTTGCATTCCACAGCTTGTTGCAGAAGTTGCGATAGCCGTCCACGCGGCCGAGGTCGAAGCGGATGTCGCGCCCGGTCGAGGCGAGCGCGCAGAACGTGAAGCGCAGGGCATCCGTGCCGAAGGCGGGAATGCCGTCGGCGAAGTGCGCACGGGTCATCTTCTCGATGGCGTCGCGCATCTGGGGCTGCATCAGCCCGGCCGTGCGTTTCGCAACCAGGCTTTCGAGATCGATGCCGTCGATGAGGTCGATCGGGTCCAGCACGTTGCCCTTGGATTTCGACATCTTCTGGCCCTCTGAATCCCGGACCAGGCCATGGATGTAGACCTCGTGGAAGGGGGCATCGTCCATGAACTTCAGCCCGAACATGATCATGCGGGCGACCCAGAAAAAGATGATGTCGAACCCCGTCACCAGTACGGAGGTTGGGTAGAACGTGCGCAGTGCCTCGGTATCCTCCGGCCAGCCCAGCGTAGAGAACGGCCACAGGGCGGATGAATACCAGGTGTCGAGGACATCGTCATCCTGGCGCAGCGCGACGTCGTCCCCCAGGCCGTACCGCGCCCGTGCTTCGGCCTCGTTCCGCGCCACGTAGATGTTGCCGGCGTCGTCATACCACGCCGGTATGCGGTGGCCCCACCAGATCTGGCGCGAAATGCACCAGTCCTGGATCTCCTCCATCCAGTTGTAGTACGTCCGCGTCCAGTTGTCGGGCACGAACCGGATCCGGCCTTCGCGTACGGCGGCGATGGCCGGCTCGGCCAGCGGCTTCGCGCGCACGAACCACTGGTCCGTCAGATAGGGCTCGATGACCGCACCCGTGCGGTCGCCGCGCGGAATGGTCAGAGTGTGAGGTTCGACCTTCTCGAGCAGGCCCGCCGCCTCCAGGTCGGCGACCACGCGCTTGCGGGCGTCGAAGCGGTCAAGGCCCTGGTACGCCGCGGGGGCGTTCTCGTTCACGCGTGCGGCGGGTGTGAAGATGTTGATCTGCGGCAGGTTGTTGCGCTCACCGACGGCATGGTCGTTGAAGTCGTGCGCGGGGGTGATCTTGAGGCAACCGCTGCCGAAGCTGGGATCGACGTAATCATCGCCGATCACCGGGATTTCGCGGTTGGCCAGCGGCAGGGTGACGGTGCGGCCGATCAGGTGTCGGTAGCGCTCGTCCTCGGGGTGCACGGCGACGGCGGTGTCCCCGAGCATGGTCTCGGGCCGCGTGGTCGCCACTGTGACATGGCCACTGCCGTCGGTGAGCGGGTAGCGCATGTGCCAGATGTGTCCCTTCTCCTCCTCGGCTACGACCTCGAGATCGGATACGGCGGTGTGCAGGACCGGGTCCCAGTTGACCAGACGCTTGCCGCGATAGATCAGGCCCTCGTCGTGGAGCTTGACGAAGGTCTCGACGACAGCGGCGGAGAGCCCGTCATCCATGGTGAAGCGTTCGCGGCTCCAGTCGGGCGAGGCGCCGAGACGGCGGAGCTGGCGCGAGATCTGATTGCCGGACTCCTCCTTCCATTGCCACACGCGCTCGATGAAGGCATCGCGGCCCAGGTCATGGCGGTTGATGTTCTCCGCGGCGAGACGGCGTTCGACGACCATCTGCGTGGCGATGCCCGCGTGGTCGGAGCCCGGCTGCCACAGCGTGCGATCCCCGCGCATGCGGTGATAGCGGATCAGTGCGTCCATGATGGTGTCCTGGAACGCATGCCCCATGTGCAGCGTGCCGGTGACATTCGGCGGCGGGATCATGATGCAGAAGGGCGGGCCGTCGCCCTGCGGCTGGAAGTAGCCGTTGCGCTCCCAGGTTTCGTACCAGCGGGATTCGATGGTATGCGGGTTGTAGGTCTTGTCGAGCGTGGTCATCGGATCCGATCCAGTCCAGAGCGCGTGGCAGTGCAAGCGCGAGAAGATATCACACCACGACCGCGGGCCCGAGGGACCGTCTGAACAAGGGCCATCCTGGCCTTGTTCAGACACGGGTCATGAAAATGCGATTCTCATGACCCTTCAGATCAACGCCTTGCAGTCGTTGATCTGTCGGCACATCCCTGTGCCGCCGCCGCGTGCACGCGCTACCATCCGCCGTCCACACCCCCTTCTGCGGAGGCCGCCACCGATGGAGCCCTGGCCGCGACGCATTGTCTGCCTGACCGAGGAGACCACCGAGACGCTCTATCTGCTCGGCGAACAGGACCGCATAGCGGGCATATCGGGTTTCACGGTGCGCCCGCCGGAGGCGCGCCGCGACAAGCCGAAGGTAGCGGCCTTCACCAGTGCGAAAATCGATCGCATCCTCGATCTCGAGCCCGACCTGGTGCTCGGGTTCTCCGATCTGCAGGCCGACATCGCCGCCACCCTCATTCGCGCGGGCATCGCCGTCCATGTGTTCAACCAGCGCGATGTGGCCGGCATTCTGGCGATGATCCGCACTGTCGGGGCACTGGTCGGTGCTGGCGAACGCGCGCAGCGGCTCGCCCACGACCTCGGCGCACGGGTCGAACGCATCCGTGGCGCGGCGGGCATGGATGCCCCGAGGCCGCGCGTCTACTTCGAGGAGTGGGATGAACCGCCGATCTGCGGCATTGGTTGGGTCAGCGAACTGATCGCCGTCGCGGGCGGTGAGGATTGTTTCGCCGAGCGCGCACGCAGAGGCGATGCCAGGGGCCGTATCCTCGAGAGTCCCGACCGGGTCGTCGCGCAGCGGCCCGATGTCATCATTGGATCGTGGTGCGGCAAGCGCTTTCGCCCCGAGCACGTGGCTGCCAGGCCGGGCTGGGATCGCATTCCGGCCGTCGCCAACGGGCACCTGTACGAGGTGAAGTCACCCCTCATCCTGCAGCCGGGACCGGCCGCGCTCACCGACGGCCTTGATGCCCTGCGCGCCTGTATCGATGCCGCGCGCAATTCAAGCGCGGCCGGTGCCTGATCCACCGGGATTTGCGTCACCGAGGTCTGTGTCATCCCGGTCCGCATCATCCGGGGTTGCATCGTCCGGGGTTGCATCG
>SL_3KL_010_SEDDRAFT_10000638_pt1 | contig 29531 bp, 15 predicted proteins | sample SodLakKL_010_SED_2_FD_10381 | JGI IMG/M metagenome (IMG submission 10381)
TCTTCCTGCCGCTTTCCGGAGCCAATACGTGGTTCGCGTGCACAGTTGCGGGCTTGCGTTGTTTTCTCAGCAATATGCCCGAAAGGAGGATGAGGCCGCCCCCGATGATCATGTTCGCGGTGATGGCTTCGCCAAAAAAAACTGCCCCGAAAAAAACGGCAGCCAGGACCTCCCAATAGGTAAACAGCGAATAATGGCTCATTTTCAGTTTTCGCAACGCCAGGAAAAACAACAAAAAGGCCACAATGCCGATCAGAAATCCATAGAGCGAGGCCACACTAAACTGCAGGAGGCTTGGGGGTGGGGTGTTGATGAAAATAAAAGGCAAAAAGACCAGGGCGCCGATCAGGTTTTGATAAAAGATGGTTTCCGTTCTCGAATAGTAGGTAAGCTTCTTTTTAAAGATCACGGCGGTGATGGCAAAGATCATGGCAGAGAACAGCATGGCGGCCATGCCGATAAAGTCGCGGTTGCCAAGGCTTATTTCCTTGTCCATATACATGACGACAATGCCGGTAAAGGCCAGTCCGATCAAAGTTGCCGTACGGACCGACACCTTCTCCTTCAGGAACATTGCGCTGAAGATGGCGGCAAATATCGGCCAGGTAAACAAAATAATCACCGCATTGCCGATGGTGGTATACAGGTAGCCGATAAAAAAAAGGAACATCCTGGTGGCATTCAGTCCGGAAGCGACCAGCATGATGCCGTAATGGCCCCTGAATAATCTTGTTTTGTTCAATAAAAAATACACTAGCAACACGGCCACCGGAACAAACATCCTGAAAAAGGTGATGGAGGTGGCTGGCAGATCCAGGAGTTTGATGAACACCCCGCTGGAGCCCCCGATGGTGGAGGCAAGGATAATGGCCAGGTAGGGATTGAGTTTCATCGGCAGTTTCAAAGATAGGCAATTCGTGAAGTTTCACAGGATTGTTTGCTGCAGCCGGTGACTTCTCCAACATGGCATAATCCGGAAATTCCGGATGCTGCCGTCAAGCTTTGCCACAAAATACAGGGCATCGAACACCGGCCTGGGTCCAGGGCTTCCGGTCTCCTATCTGCTGCGATGTACCCGCGACATACCCGAAGTACTGACCCTGACGCCTGCCTGACCTGAAAGGTACAGGGTCGACATGCCCGACAGCCGGCCCTTTACCCCGTCGTGGGCCTTAAGCCTGGCCGATGAGGTTCCGCTGAGCCTGACCACAACATGTTCGCAGGCAAACTCTTCTCCTCCGAAATTGGACATTCCGCTGTTGGTCAGCAAAGCAGAGTGGGCATAACCACCGAAATGGACCTTCGATGTCCCCGAACTGATGACTTCCAGCTCAGACAGCCAGGCATCCACATAGACCCGGGCGATCCCGCTGGTGTTGACAAGCAGCTGTTGCTGATCCAGCGGGGTTTCCACATAAACTGAACTGGCCCCCGACGCCCTCACCGAAGTCAGTTCCGGCATACTCACGTGCACATGGATTTTGGTGGCCGGGCTGAAATTAGTCCCGCCAATGGTTTCCAGCCGCAATGCATTGCCCGACACACGGACATTCAGGTACTGATGAATGTTGTCGTCGGCAGTGACCTCCACATGCCAGTCTTCGCCGCTGCGGACAAATACCTGGAATATGCCCCCCGCCCGGATGGCGTCGAACCCATCAAGGTTATGGATCTCGCTGGTCACCTGCCCGCTACCCTTTATGGGGCGGACATTGTTCGTGTTCCCGGCAGTAAGGGTAAAAAAGGGGAACAAAAGAAAAACGCTCAGAATAATTTGTCTTGTTTTCATTTGATTATCATTTTTTGTTTTGGTAAAGCAGGAAAGTCAAAAAGTCAAAAGGCCGAAAGGTCGTTTATCATCTGTCCGCAGGCAGTGCGTCTGTTAAAACCCAGGTAATCCCAAACAGGTATAAGCGTTTAATGGTTTAAATGTTTAACGTTCATCTGTTTATAATTTGATGAATATGGCCAGATGGAGCTCGCCACGTCATAATCATTCGCCCGCAAACTATGCCACGACGTAAAACGGGCATTCATTTCACACAAGCATTATAACAGCACGTTGTATGCCACAGATTATTAACTTCTCATAATCAATACATAGCAAATCCGGACACCCAAACAGAATGTTCCAAATCGTACAGTATTTGTACGATTTGGAACAGGTGTCGTTGCGGGGCATCATTCCCCGATCTTTTTATACGGCTACATCTTGCTTGCCTTCCCTTGCCGCGAACAGGCATGTTCGGATAGGAGGGGTTCGATCCACCCTGCAACATCCTTCAGCGAGCCAACCAGGGCTGAAGGCAAGCCCTCGAGCAAATGCAGGCTTTGGTGACCGTTGGCCACGATCAGGCAGTCGCATCCTATTTCATGGGACACCTCATGATCGTGGAGGGTATCGCCGATCAGCAATATTTCGCGGGGATCCAGGTTCAGATCGCTTAGCAGGGCTTTGCCCCTGTCCACCTTGCTGTTTGCGTAATGGTCGGTTAGTCCGGCCACTTTGCTGAAATAGTGCGCTATCCCCAGTTTTTTTATACTATCTGCCAATTCCTGTTCGCGCGATGCCGACAGTATCGACTGACCGATCCCCAAACTGTGTATGCGGTCAAGAACAAATCCGGCATCTCCATGAAGACTGAAACGGTATTTGTCCGAGGTAAACTCATGGATATATTCTGCTGCCAGTTGCTCGAAAGGCTCTCTTTCAAAATCGAAGCCCAGACGGGCATAATACGATTTTACCGGAAAGGTAAAAATACGCCGGTAGGTTTCACGATCAAGCCTGGGCAAACCCCGCCTGCCAAGCAGAGTGTTCATGGCATCAATAACGATATCGACATCGTCGAGCAAGGTGCCGTTCCAGTCCCAAATTATATGACAGTACCTGTTCACTGAACGCTTCATCTTGATAGTGAGCTGCTCATCGGACAGCAGGTGACAGCCCCCGCCTTGCTGGCTGATCCCGAAGCATACTCCGTCATAACCCCACGGTATTCGGGCAATGCTGTTGTCATTACGGATTATTCAGGACGCAAGGGGCTATAACTGATACCATCTGGCTCTCTTCCGGCATCAAAATGGCCAACAATGCGCATGCTTTCCAGATCGATGATGCTTACCGCATCCGACCGGGTATTGGCCACATAGGCCCGGCTGTTATCGGGTACTACCAGGCCAATGGGGATTGAGGTGCCCTCAAACTCGGCAAAATACCGGGTTTCATCGGCGCCTTCGGGCACGGGAGGAGTCAGCCTGATGCTGGCGAGCTGTTTTCTGTCCCCGGTGTCGAACACGGCAATATCTCCCGAACGGGCATTGCTCACAAGAAAATAACGCCCGTCGGGGGTAAACTTTGCCCGGATGGGAAAGTCTTCGCAATCCAGGACGTCAAGTACTTCCAGGCTTTGTGTATCGATGATGGTGATCGTGTTGTCGGCCCTGTTGGTCACCCATACTTCATGGCCGTCCGGATGCACATCGATACCTTCTGCGCCCCGCCCGCTATAAACCTGGGCGATCAGATCACCGTTCTCCAGGTCAAACACCGTTACGTTCCCGGTGCGTATACTGGGGACAAAGGCCAGCCTGAAATCAGGTGTTGCCGCCACCATATGCGACACATCCTGCTCTGTATAAAAGGCATTCACCACTTCAAGGCGAGTTGCATCGACCACCAGAAGACTGCGGCTGCCCTCGGCCGTGACGAGTAATCTGTCGGTACCGGTAATCCATTGCATTCCGTGCGGACGGGTATGTTCACCAAGATCAATGACCCCGATAAGACGGCCTTCAGGCACATCATATACCGAAAGGGTATTTCCGGCTTGCTCACGGTCGCCGTAATTGCTGACCACTGCAATGCGGCCGTTATCCGACACCTCCACTTCATGGGGCTCCCTGCCCGAGGGAAGGATCAGCATGACTTCACCGCTCTGCCGGTCGATAAAGTACACATCATCCCCGCTTTTGCTGGCAACGATCAGTGTTCCGGCGTTGTCCCCATAGCCGGAGGGTTGGTTGCTGCCGCATGAAAATGACAACAGCAGGGCAGAAAAACTAACCAGAAATACAATCAATTTTTTCATAGGAACTTTTGCATTATGTTTGACATTTATTGAACTGCCATATAGGGAAGACGATGGAACGAATGAACAAAAAAGTTGAAGAGTTGAAGTGTTTAAAGGTTGAATAATAAATACTTAAACTTTTAAACCTGTTAGGTGTTTCCCGGGTTTTAACTGTCGCACTGCCTGCAAGCAGATGATAAACGACATTTCGACATTTCAGACATTATGACCTGACAACCGTCCTCCTTCCCGAAAAAATTCGTTTCCATTAATCCATTGGACGCAAAGGACAAAATAAAAATAGACTAAATTCCCGAAACCGCTGCCGAGAATGGATTTTTTTTAAGCTTCGTTCAGGCGGATGGCAGTGTACGCTGAACAACGCGATTAAATTTTTGTTTAAAATATTTGTATATTCGCAGCGCCAAAATTCCCAGCGCTGCACCAAACCAGGCCCATCGGGCCCGTCTTTGTGCTTTGGGCATAAAGAATTGTACGCATAATCAGGATCTATGCCATTACCAAAAAACGAACGCATTGCAGCCGATCATCTGGCCGGGCTGTACCGGAAGGCTGCCGAACGCTTCGAATCCCTGCCTGCCTTTGCCACCCGCGAAAAAGCCCTGGCGTGGAAACCGGTTTCGTTCCGCGAATTATACGAGCAAGGCCTTGATCTGGCCACCGGTCTGATCGATCTGGGAGTGGAGGCCAGGGAGCATGTGGGTTTGTTCAGCGATAACCGTTTCGAGTGGATGCTCACCGATTATGCCGTGCAGTTTTGCGGGGCAGTAGATGTTCCCCGGGGCAGGGACGTGTCTGACCCCGAACTGGAATACATCATTGAGCACGCCGGCATCAGGGTATGCTTTGTCGAAACCGAAGTGCTGCAAAACCGTTTGCTCCGCCTCAAAAACAGGCTGCCGGGCCTGAGCCGGATCATTGTCCTCGATCCGAAGGCCAGATTGAAAGAGGGCGCATCATCCCTGCAGGAGGTCATGGCTGACGGCGCACGGCTGCGCAAACAGGGCGACAAGCGGGTTTTTGACCGTATAGAGAGCATCCGGCCCGACGACCTGTTTACCCTGATCTACACATCGGGTACCACGGGAAGGCCCAAGGGGGTCATGCTCACCCATGCCAATATGACCAGCCAGATCAGGAACCTGCCAGGGATACACAACCCCAACGACAGGATCCTTTCGGTTTTGCCCATCTGGCATGTGTTCGAAAGGGTTATCGAGATGTACACCATCAGTTTCGGGGGCTGCACCTATTATTCGAACATTCTCACACTGGGAGAAGACATGAAAAATGTGGAACCCACCTTTATGGCATCGGCCCCGAGGCTCTGGCAGAAGATCCACGAAAAGATCATCCAGGGTGTGAAGGCATCCCATCCGGTCAGGCAGGTCCTGTTCCATATCGCCTACTTTTTGTCCCGGCAATACCGGGTTTCGGAATACTTCCTAACCCGGAAACAATTGAAAATAAACAAAACACCCCGGTGGAAGCTGAGCCTGCTCTACCCCTTCCATTTGCTTCGCTGGCTCATTGTTTTGCCCTGGTACGGATTCTTCAATGCGGCCGTGCTGGAACGTATCCGACTGAGTGCCGGAGGTTCCCTGTCGGCAACCATTTCGGGTGGAGGCGCACTGCCCATTCACATCGACCGGTTTTTTAACTATGTGGGGATCCCGGTGCTCGAGGGCTATGGACTCACGGAAACCTCACCGGTAATTTCGGTGCGTTCGAAAAGGAACCTGGTGGTGGGCACCGTCGGCCCCCCGCTGCCCGAAACCAGATTAAGGATAGTGGATGTCGAAACCGGGCAGACCTTGTTCCCCAACCGTGAGCTGGACCACCAAGGCAGGTCGTTGCGGGGAGAGATCCAGGTTCAGGGCCCCCAGGTTATGAAGGGGTATTACCGGGAAGACGAACTGACGTCCCTTGCCTTTGAGGACGGGTGGCTGCGTACAGGCGATCTCGGGATGGTCACCCACAATGATTGCCTGAAGATACTCGGACGCTCAAAGGCCACCATTGTTTTGTCGAGCGGAGAAAATGTGGAACCCGAGCCCATCGAAATGAGATTGCAGCAAAGCCAGTACATCGACCACTGCATGGTGGTGGGACAGGACCAGAAGTCATTGGGGGTTTTGATCGTGCCGGCGCTGGAAGCATTCAGGCAAAACGGCTCCCCAACGGCTACCCTGGCCGACCTGGCCCAAAACGACAAGGCCAGGGAGATCATCCGCCGCGAAATACGCAGTTTGATCTCCATATCCGGGGGTTTCAAAAAGTATGAACTCATCAGGGATTTCCGCCTGCTCGGCCGCAGCTTCAGGGTGGGCCACGAACTAACCAATCTGTTCAAGATCAAACGCCATGTGGTAAACCGGGAGTTCGAGGGCGACATTCAGCATTTGTTTAAAAACCAAAGCAAAAAAAGCCGTTAATCATATGGAATTTCCTTCCCAGCTTTTGTATGCCCAGGACCAGGCACTGCTTGCCGTTATGATCTTTGTGATCATGCTTGGCATGGGGGCCAGCCTGACACCAGATGATTTCAGGGCAGTGGCACGCAGTCCGAGGGGCGTTTTCATCGGCTTTTTGTCGCAGTTCGGACTAATGCCACTGATCGCACTTGGCCTGTCCATTGTACTGGGCCTGCATCCGGCTTTTGCCATCGCCCTGATCCTCATTGGCTGCCTCCCCGGCGGAACCACCTCCAATATGTTCACATATTTTTCGAGGGGATCTGTGGCCCTTAGCATCTCAATGACCACCGCATCCACGGTGGTTGCCCTTTTCATGATGCCCATATTGCTGACCCTGTACACCGGCAGGTTTACGGCTCAGATATCGGAAACCATGCGGGCGGCTGGAGCAGAAACCGACTTTGTCATCCCTACCGGAAACATCATCAGCTCCCTGGTGCTGGTTCTGGTCCCGGTGATCCTGGGGATGATCCTGAGGAAAAAGTCGCCGGGCTGGGCCAAAACTGCCGAAGATACGGCAGGCTTTGTGGCCATCATGGTAATCCTCTACCTCCTGCTCACCGCTTTTATCCGTCATGGGAGCCTCTTTCTCCAGACACCCATCCAGGTCTATATTGCCACTATAGGACTTGGCATGGCCGGGTTCTTTTTCGGGTACTGGTTCTCGAGGCTGCTGGGCATGTACCCCCTGTTCCAGAGGGCCATTTCGCTCGAAACCGGCATTCAGAACGGCCCGGTATCCTTTGCCATCATCCTGCTGAGCTTCAACCAGCCGGTACAGAGCCAGATGCTGTGGCTGGCCATCTTGTATTCGACCTTCATTGTGATGACCTCTTCGGTCATCACCCTTTATTTCAGGCGCAAGGGCAGGTTCGACTGGGATATCTACAAAAACACCCAGATCCATAACCGCTTGTTTGGCAAAAAATTCGTAACCAACTACCCCGAAGGCTTCCTGCCCCACCGGCTGAAAACGGACCCCAGCCAGGGGACCTCCCCGGTGCAGAAAAGAGAATGACGCCCCCGGATAAATCCCTGATTTATTCACTGATCATCAAACCCACGGGGGCATTTGAAAAGATCTCTGCGGCCGGAATGCTGCCGCTGAACGCCCGGCTCTCCGAAGTAAGCAGATTTTTCCAGCCGTTTTGCAATTGTGCCGGCAAGGCAATGCGTGTATTGCTCCAATCAATTTCGGAAAGGTATTCGCCCTCCTGTTTTTGTGATAACCCTCCGGTGATAAGGGGAACAGCAATGATCAGCCGTTGGCTGTGCCATTGCCGGGCGAACGCCAGCACATGCCGCCTGTATTTTCCCTCCACTTTCAGGGGGAGATAGGCTCCGTTTTCAAACAAATCCGGATTTTCCCTGCGGAGTTTCAGCAGGGTATGTGTCAGCCAGAGTTTAATCTTTCCGTCAAAAGGTTTCCGGGAAAGCGACCGGATCATGCCGGCAGCTCCGGCCCGATGATTGTTTTGCATTTCCTGCAGAAGCCTGAGGCGCTCATGGTAATCCACCTCTTTGCGATTATCCGGATCCACCAGGCTCAGGTCCCACAGTTCGGTGCCCTGATAAATATCCGGCACCCCCGGGCAGGTGCATTTCAGGGTGAGCTGGGCCAGAGAGTTTACCACACCCCGCCAGGCCACTTTTTGCTGGAAGGGCAGGAAGGCCCTGAGGAAGTCATGTTTGGGATCCAGCATGTTCCACACAAAGCTGCAAACGGCTTTTTCGTAGACCTCATCGGGGTGACGCCAGCTAACCTTCCGCTTGGCTTCCCTGAGGGCTTTTACCAGGTACTGGTCGATCCTGTCTAGGTATTCTTCATCAGCCCTGCCGTCAAACGGGAAAGTACCCAAAAGGGTCTGGTAAATAAAGTACTCCACGCTTAGCGAGGGCTCCAGCAATCCCGAATCCAGCCTGGTCTTCAATTTCTGGTTCATCTGCATCCATCGGTGAACATTCGATTCCCACTCACGGGTCAGCTCACTTACTACATTGAGGCGGGCCCGCACATCTTCACCCCGTTTGGTATCGTGGGTGCTTGTGGTGTTCATGGTCAGGGGCCAGTTTGCCTGCCTGGCTTTCATCTGGCGGTGAAACTCCGATATCGGGATCCCCTTGGCATTGATGGCATCACCTACTTCATTGTGGGCAATAAAGGAGTTATACTGGTACATGGAGGTATCCTCCACGCCCTTGGCCATCAGCGGACCGGTGTACTGCATCAGCCGTCTGAAAAAAGACCCCACCTTGCGTATGTTTTCACCGTCTGTCCTGTTTTTTGAGAACAGAACATCAGCCAGCTTATCCAGTGCAGGGACAATCCCTGGGTTCCGCTGTTTCGCCTGCCGGATAATCTCCCGTACCAGTTTCCTGTTTTGATTCCGGATGGGGAAACGGCGGGGATAAAGCCGGTACACCGGGCAGGCCAGCATAAATTCTCCAATGGCTTCTTTTATCTCCTCTTTTGTGACGCCCTCCTGTTTGTAATCCAGCAAGCCCAGCCGGTCAAAGTATGCTGTAATGTTGTTCCACTCTCCGTGCATCCGGGTGGTGAGAATCATTTTTTTATTCTGGTAAATCAATTCAACCGGTGGTGTTCTGACCTGGGTAACTTCTTTGAAAAGGTTTTTCAGCCGGGGGGATTTCCGAACATCAGTCAGCAGATTATTGACCATGGCCAAAAAATCATAGCCTGTACTTCCCTGAACGGGCCAGAACTCCGGAAGGTCTTCGTCCTGCTCCAGGATCTTTTCCGCAACAATATATGCTTCCCTGCCTGATAACCGGCGAAGCTGCTGCAGGTAACCGTTGGGATCGTTAAGACCATCTATATGATCGATCCTGAAGCCATTGAGGTGGCCTTGGTGAAGCAGTTGTGCCACAAAGCGGTGCCAGGCATGAAAAACATTTTCGTCTTCCATGCGCAAACAGATCAGCCCGTTGACTGTGAAGAAGCGGCGGTAGTTGATCCGTTTTTCGGTTTCCTGCCAGTGGCAAAGTGTAAAATGCTGTTTGTCAAGGACCTCCTTTAATTTTGTCGGATCGCTGTTGTATTTTTCCAGGATGCCTTCGACCAGGTCTTTGCCGGGCTTCGTGCCGGCCCGGTCTTTTACAAGGTTTGAAAAAGTATCGGGACTGCATGGATAAACATGATCGAAATACCGGATGCAAAAATGTTGATTTTCCCATCCCAGTTTGATCTCCCCCCTGCGAACGGCCTCCTCACGGCTGCTGCCAAGGAAGGGAAGCATAAGGGGGTTGCCGGGGCCGGGCACGCCCGGTTCGAGGTCAAATACATGATGGAATGGCGAGCGGCTCCCGTTTTTCAGGACGTCCATTAGCCAGTCATTCTTCGGATGATACGCCATATGATTGGGAACAATGTCCTGCACCCATCCAATCCCGGCTTTCTGAAATTCTCCGGTGAGGCTTTTGAAATGCTGCAGCCTGCCTGTTTCAGGATTCATTTCAAGGGGGTTGATCACGTCGTATCCGTGCCCGCTCCCGGGAACGGCCTTCAGCAGAGGTGAGGCATAAATGGTGCCCGGGCCCAGCAGGCTGAAATACTCAAGGTGTGCCTCCAGTTGTTTCAGGGTAAACCCTTTATGGAACTGGATCCTGTAGGTGGATATAGGATCATACATGATAGTGTCAGGTGACTTTAAAGATGACAATCGACTTTTCCGCTGCTTTTACAGATAATTTATCTCCATCAGAAACAAAGGGAGGCAGGTCATTATCTACAGGGCCGCCCCATTTTTCATGGGCAGAATAAAGAAGCAGGTTTGTGTTTTCAGCAGACAGCCCGTCAATGGGTACCACAATGCCCTCATCGGCGAAATTCATGATGGCCACCAGGGTTTCTGCCTCCCCTTCTCTGCGAAGCAATATTGCTTTGCCGGCAGCAGCTTCCTCTGCACGGGTGGCTGATCTGTCACCCGGTTTCAGCAGGGGTTCCTGTTTCCGCAGCGAGATCAGTTCTTTGTAGAATGACAGCATCTGCTGTTGTGCGGGAGATCCATCCCAGTTCCATTTCAGCTTCGATGCTTCAAAGGTTTCTTCGGCCGCAGGGTCGGGGGGATCCGCATCCTGGATAAAATCCCGGAATTCCCGTTCTCTTCCTTTGCGCGTCTGATTCAACAAATGGTGGTCGCCGTAGTTAATGAAAAACAAAAACGGGCTGTCTTCCGCAGTTTCTTCTCCCATAAACAGCATGGGAATGAAAGGGCTGACAAACATAGCGCCGGCAGCCAGCTTCCGGCTCCCGTGATCCAGCATGGCAGCAAGCCGGTCGCCCTTCATCCGGTTGCCCACCTGGTCGTGGTTCTGGGTGAATACCACAAAGCACTTCCCCGGCTGGCCGATGGTGGGCGTGCCGAAGAATTTCTTACGGTGGGAAGAAAAAATCCCGTTATACACCCAGGCATGATTGAACGACTTGCAAAGGTGTTCCACGCCGCCGAAGTCCGAATAATATCCCTGCCGTTCACCCGTCAACAGGGCATGCAGGGCATGGTGCCATTCGTCGCACCATTGCGCATCGAGCCCGTATCCGTCTTTTGAAGGTGAGGTGATGTACCGGGTGTCGTTGAGGTCGCATTCCCCGATGAGGAAATGCCTGCCCCCCGTCTGGTCATTGAATGCAGCCACGCAATCGCTGAGTTCACGCAAAAAATGCCGTGGACTCATATCCCTGATGGCGTGTACCGCATCCAGCCGCAACCCGTCTACATGAAAGTCGCGCAGCCACATAAGGGCATTTTCCAGGAAATAATTCCGGACCCCGTCGCACCAGGCATCATCAAAATTCACCGCCTTTCCCCAGGGGGTTTGGTACTTTTCGGTAAAATACGGCCCGAAAGCATTGAGGTAATTCCCTTCCGGGCCCAGGTGGTTGTACACCACATCAAGGATGACGGCGATCCCTTTTTGATGGCAGGCGGTGATCAACCTGGAAAATTCCATGGGACCTCCATAGGACTGCTGAACAGCGTAAGGGCAGACCCCGTCGTAGCCCCAGTTGCGTGCGCCGGGGAAAGCCGCTACCGGCATGATCTCCACAGCATTGACACCCAGGTCGGCCAGGTAGTCGAGTTTTTCCGCTGCCCCCATAAAAGTACCTTCGGGCGTAAAAGTGCCCACATGCAGTTCGTAGATGATCAGTTCCTGCAGCGGGATGCCCCGCCACTGTGGGTCTCCGGTTTTGCGGATTTTCTGCAGGTCGATGCATTCAGAGAATCCGTGTACCCCATCGGGCTGCGACAAAGATGCCGGGTCGGGGAAACGGTTTTTGTTGTTGATGCGGAACATATAGCGATCTCCTTCTTCCAGGCCAGGGCATGCGGCCTCCCAGAAACCAACTTCTTTATTTTGAAGGGGGAAGGCAGTTTTCCCCTCAACCTCCAGGCTGAGTTTGCTTGCATATGGGGCCCATACGCGGGCCAGGGGATCTTCGTCCGGACGAAAATTCACCCCCTGCCTCCTTCCCGAAAGATCTGTCTGCATAATTGTGCTGGATTATACGTGACTAAAAGCTATAAACGGCATTTTTTCGGTAGTGATGGGGAAGGTCGTGAGACAAATAATTCAGGATCCATCGCTTTAACCAGAAATTATCAGAATAGTTTGCTGCAAACCAAGGGGTGAGCTGAACACCGGGTTTTCAGAAATCAGGAAGCCTTCTTGGGGCTTTGCAGCAAAACCACAGAACGTTCCTTTACCCTGAGCTCCTGTCCAGGCTCAAGGGTTGTCTGGTTATTTTTATAAAACCTGCCCTCTCCCGTATCCATGATCAGCATCCAGGACCTGCTAAAATCCTCCGGCGGCAGGCGGAATGTGAGGGATTCGTGGTGTGCGTTGAAAATCAAATAAAAATCATCGTCTTTCAGTTGTTTCCCGTCGGAGGTCTTGCCAGGGATCCCGTCGCCCGAAAGGTACACCCCGATGGCCTGATCTCCCCCATTTTCCCAGTCGTGAATGGTCATGATGTTTCCGTCAGGGCGGAACCACTCGATGTCTTTCACCTTGCTTCCGTTTACCGCCTTGTATTTGAACCATTGTTTGCGTGAAAAAACATGATGCTCAATGCGCAACCGGATAAGTTCTGATGTGAACTCCATCAAATCCCTGTCCATGTTGTCCCAGTCAATCCAGGAAATTTCGTTGTCCTGGCAATAGGGATTGTTGTTCCCGTTCTGAGTCTTGCCCAGTTCATCGCCGGCCACCAGCATGGGGATGCCCTGTGAGAGCATCAGGGTACTCAGAAAATTCCTTACCTGCTTTTTTCTCTGGTAATTGATGTCCGCGTCGTCGGTATGCCCCTCCACGCCGAAGTTCCATGAGCGGTTATGACTTTCTCCGTCGCGGTTGTTCTCACCGTTGGCCAGGTTGTGTTTCTTATTGTAGGATACCAGATCGCGCAGGGTAAACCCGTCATGGGCGGTGATGAAATTGATGCTTGCCACGGGCCGCCGCCAGTCGTCGTAGTAGAGGTCGGAACTGCCCGTCATCCGCCTGGCAAAATCCCCCAGTTTCTGGCGCTCACCCCGCCAGAAATCCCGCATCACATCTCTGTAATGCCCGTTCCATTCCATCCATCCCTGCGGAAAATTCCCAACCTGGTAACCGCCTTCGCCCACGTCCCAGGGTTCGGCGATGAGTTTGACCTGCGACAATACGGGATCCTGATGCAGCACGTCAAAAAAGGAACCCCATTTGTCCACATCGCTGAACTCCCTGGCCAGTGCCGATGCCAGATCAAACCGGAAACCGTCTACATGCATTTCGGTTACCCAGTAACGCAGACTGTCCATGATCAGACGGAGAATGGTCGGGTGTACCGTATTCAGGGTATTCCCGGTTCCGGTATAATCCACATAGTGACGCTTATTATCGTCCGGGAGCCTGTAATAGGATAAATTGTCGATACCCCGGAAGCAAAGGGTGGGCCCCAGTTCATTGCCCTCGCCGGTGTGGTTGTACACTACATCCAGGATTACCTCAATGCCGGCTTCGTGCAGCGATTTGACCATGTTCCTGAACTCATAGATCTGCTCTACCCCGGCATTGCTACTTGCCGAGTACTCCGGGTGGGGAGCAAAGAAATTGATGCTGTTGTAGCCCCAATAGTTCGACAGCCCCTGTTTGACCAGGTGGCGGTCATGGATAAAGTGGTGAACCGGCATGAGCTCCACGGCATTTACTCCCAGGCCTTTCAGGTAGGCAATGACATCCGGATGCCGCAGGGCGGCATAGGTGCCCCGGATATCGTCAGGGATGCCCGGAAACCTTTTGGTGAACCCTTTGACGTGCACCTCATAGATCACCGTTTTGTTCAGCGGGATTTTCAGCTGTGTATCCCCATGCCAGTCGAACCGGTCGTCGATCACTACGCTTTTGGGGACAAAAGGTGCGCTGTCGCTTTCGCTGAAAGACCGATCCTTTTCCGGATCACCCACCTTGTAGCCAAACAATGAATCATCCCACTTTTCTATCCCGCTGAGGGCTTTTGCATAAGGGTCAATGCATAGTTTGTTCGGGTTGAAGCGGTGGCCGTGTTCGGGTTTATAGGGCCCCTGAACACGGTATCCGTATTGCTGCCCGGGTTTGAGCCCCGGGATGTACACATGCCATTGGTTGTGTGTACGTTCGGTGACGGGAATGCGGTGTGCTTCCTTCCCGGTTTCGTCATACAGACAAAGTTCAACGGCCGTGGCATTCTCAGAAAACAGGGCAAAGTTCACGCCCTCTCCATCGTATATGGAGCCCAGCGGATAAGGAATGCCGGGCCAGGTAGTTAAGTCGGTCATTGTTTGCATCGTGTTATTGATCCTCATGGTATCTATTTTTGCCGAGGCAAATTGTGCAGATCGGATGTTTTTATCAAAAATACACAATCAGCGTGAATTCTGCATAAAGGATCCGGGGCCGGTGAGATGCAGCAGGCTTCATTGGCCTTCGGACAAGACCACTCAGACGTACAGAATATTTAGGCTCCGATACGGGCCGTCCACTGATGGGTGGCCGGTCAGATGCCACTGGGTTTAACGAATTGATAAGACAGGCAGGTACCGGGAAATCAGGGCGGCTCAGGCAGTAAACACCATATGCAAAATAAAAGAAGATTATCTTTGTTATCATAATATACGAACATCATGCAAAGTCTGCATAAAACAGTTATCTTTCTGCTTCTTATAAACCTCTTGTGTTTGCCGGGTTTTGCACAAATCAAGGGCATTGGCCTGCCATTCATAGTCAACCATCCGCGCCACGAATACCAGGCCGGTTCGCAAAATTGGTCGGTGACCCAAAGCAAACCCGGGTTTATGTATTTCGGAAACAACGATGGCGTCCTCGAATACAACGGTACCAGCTGGCGCCTTTACCCGGTTCCCAATACCTCCATTGTCCGTTCGGTGAAGGCCGTGGGTGACAAAATCTATGCCGGCGCCTTTGAAGAAATCGGCTATCTGGCTCCCGGCCACAGCGGCCGGCTTGTCTGGAATTCATTGAACCACCTGATTCCGACCGAATTCCGGAACTTTGATGAAGTATGGAATATTTTCCATGATGGCGGGCGGATTATTTTTCAGTCTTTCGCCTACATCTTCATCCTTGAGGAAGGAAATGTTGAGGTCATCAGGCCGGAAGAAAGTTTTGGGTTTCTGCACCAGGTCAACGAAGATCTGTACGTCTTTGAAGAGGGAAAAGGGCTGATGCAGCTAATGGGAAATGCCTTGTCGCTGCTTAGTGATCATCCGGTATTTTTCCGCAACGAAATTACCTGCATACTGCCCCACGATCAACATCATTTGCTGATAGGCACCTCCAACGAAGGGGTTTTTACCTGGGACGGCCGGGATCTGACCCGGTGGTGGGGGCCGGTAAATCAACACCTTGTAAATGACAATCTGTATTCGGGCCTCAGGTTGAGCGACGGGAATTTTGCGTTCGGATCAATCAGTGACGGGGTTTTTATCACCACTGCCGGGGGCGATATACTGCAACATCTCAACCGCTCAAAAGGACTTCAGAACAACACGGTGCTGGCCATGTTCCAGGACCGCCATAAAAATTTGTGGTTGGGGATGGACAATGGCATTGACTATGTGGAGATCAGTTCGCCGGTGACCCTGTTCAACCACAACCACAACATAGAAAGCACCTATGCCACCATTGTGCACAACGGCATCATTTACGCAGGCACAAATCAGGGGCTGTTTGCGGCACGGCTTGAAGATCTGGGCAACCTAACGGATCATCAACCGGAGTTTCGCCTGGTAGAAGGCACCAAAGGTCAGGTCTGGAGTCTGGAAGTTGTTGACAACACCCTGCTTTGCGGCCACAATTTTGGCGCTTATCAGGTAAATGGGTTTTCGGCAAGGCAGATCTCTGACATCAGGGGGTTCTGGTCGTTCCTGAAACCCGAACAGCCGGGCAACCGGTTGATTGCAGGGACCTATACTGGGCTTGTAACACTCGAAAAAAGGGAAGGAAACTGGTACTTTCTTGACAGGATCGCAGGATTCAGGGAGTCGAGCCGCGAACTATACCTCGAAGGCAACAACGAGTTGTGGGTGTCGCATGGTTACAGGGGCTTATTCCGGCTTCAGTTAAACGATGACTTCTCACGCATTCAAAGGGTGCAGCTGTATCACGACGAAGCAAACCTTCCGGCCGAACTCCCCTATAACATCCAGGTAGTGAACGGTCAGATGCGCGTTTCGACCCATAACGGCTTTTTCTATTATGACCACGATCTGCAGCTATTTGCCCCCGACACCAAAATGAATGAACTGTTTCAGAACAAGGGGTTTGTTGATAAAATACATCAGGATGGCAACGGGAACCTGTGGTATTTTACAACCACATCCCTCGGGTTGGTGCGCCTGCTCGAAGACGGGACCTACCGGAATATCACCTCACCTTTCTCGAGGATCAATGCGTTTCTGCTGCCTGCATTTCAGAATCTGTTCAGGCTCGATCCCCAAAATGTATTCATCGGGTCGCAGAACGGACTGGTTCATTACGATTCAGACATCATCAATGTTCAGCAGCAGACGGAACAGGTGTACTTTACCGAAGTTTCTTTTTACGGAAAAGAGGTGGACGACCCTTATTTTACACACAGCAATGAAATCAAAGACAACAACAAGCTTATCCCTGAGCAACCCCACGCCCTTAACTCGGTGAGATTCAAGTTCACCACCCCTGTCTTTGAAAATCCAAACGTCCTTCGTTTCTCATACAGGCTGACCGGATTCGAGTCTGAATGGTCCGAATGGAGTGAGGTAAACTTCAAAGAATACACAAACCTGCGCGAGGGAGACTATGTGTTTGAGGTGAAGGCGCTGACTGCATTTGGGGCAGAAAGCGAGGTAAGTTCTTTTCATTTCAGTATAAAACCGCCCTTTCTGCGTTCGGTTACAGCCTATGTGGTCTATGCATTGTTGTTTCTGTTCGTTGTGGCAGGTAACGCCTATTTTATACGAAAAAGGCTGCTCAGGATCAGGCAAAGAGAAAAGATCGGGCACGAAAAAAGGCTGGCCAGGAGGGAAGAGATTTTTAAAGCGCAAACGGCACTCAGCAAAAAGGAGATCATGGAACTGCGCAACGAAGGGCTGAAAACTGAAATGAACCATAAGAATAAAGAACTCGCCAACGCCACGATGCATCTTATTCAGAAAAACAAAACGCTTACAGAACTCAGGGATGATCTTACCCGGCTTATGAAAAGCCTGCCGTCCGATCATCACGACAAACAAAACGTCAACAACCTGCTAAGAAAAGTAAACCGGGACCTTCGAAATGAGAAAAACTGGGAGCTGTTCAACAATTATTTTGATGAAGTGCACCAGGATTTCCTGAACCGGCTTAAAGAAAAGCATACCGGCCTGATACCCAAAGAGATGCGTCTTTGTGCATACCTTCGGATGAACCTGTCAACCAAAGAGATCGCTCCACTAATGAACATCTCCGTACGCGGTGTGGAGATCAGCAGATACCGTCTGAGAAAAAAATTACAGCTCGACAAAAACACCAATCTTACAGAATATATGCTTTCCCAATAAAACAGTTTTCTGTTTTTTCACGTTGAGAAAATGGCATTATGCAGCCTTATTTTCATAAGTATCTCTTTCCCAATGTTCAATATATTCATTGATGTAGTCATGATGTAGCGGATAATTCATTTGTTGCAGCCATGATGTAATCAAATATTTTGTTCTCCCACCATTACTCTTTATAATTGTAGCAGAATAATCAGGATCTTATAATCAGGATCTTATTGAACTACCATCCAAACTTTATTTATTTATTAAATCAAACAAACAACATGATCATGGAAAAAAACAAAAAAGAAAACTTTATCAGGCAGGCGCTCTTCTTTTTGGGCGCATTGGCCGTTATTGCCTTTTTACCCTCCTGCGAAGAGGATGATGATCCCATTCCTGATGATCCCATTGCAAGCTTCCAGTATGAGATCGATGAAGAAGAACCACTGACTGTTGTATTCCAGAACTTCTCTCAGAATGCCGAAACCTACAGCTGGAATTTCGGCGACGGAAATACCTCAGCGGAAGAAAACCCCACCCATACCTATGAGGATTTTGATACCTATGAAGTTGTACTGACAGCTACCAACAGTGCCGGAGTAAGCAGAAGTTTTACCGAGGTCATTCAGGTACAGGATCCGTTTGTAGCACTGACACTGCTTGCAGGAATGGAATCCAAAACATGGAAGCTGTACCGTTTAGAAACCAGTATGGGCGTAGGACCAAACGTGGACTCCAGAGAATGGTGGTCTCTGGAGAACGACGGATCAAGACCTTGCAAGTATTTCCATGAATTCACCTTCCACCGGAACGGCGATTATGTATTTGATGACAAAGGAAGCATGTGGGGAGAAGGCGGGATATTCGATGAAGAGCTTGTAGGGGAATGCTTTGAGGCTATTCCCGCCAATATGGTTGGCCCCGAAGGTCAGGACCTCTCTGCATGGCTGGGCGGAACCCACTCTTTTGAATTCGACCCCGCAACCAACATGGTTACCCTTGAAGGATTGGGTGCCTGGATCGGCATTGTCAAGGTGGGTACCGATGGAGAAGTAAGCGTTCCCCAAAACAGCGTTTCATTCAATGTCGAAATCGAAGAACGCGATGGCTATGATTACATGTCTGTGGTTTTTCTGTATCCTGGTGATCAGGATGTAGCATGGACATTTTCTTATGCCCACTACTACGACACCGGACTGGAGCCTGAAGTTATTCTGGAACCAGCGGGCATTGATCCACTGGAAGAACTGACCCCCACAGAAATGTACAACACTTTTGCGTCAACAAGTGATGATGATGTACAGGTCCTCGTGCCGACAGAATCTACGGTTGAATTAACGGTAGGTGTGGAAGATCCTGCTGATGCTGACGCGGCAAAGGTCGGGCAGTACAGAAGAGTTGCCGCATTATACCAGGAGCTTCAGTTTGCAACCGAATATTACATCCAGTTTGATAACTTCACCACTGTATCCATCGATGTTTATATTCCGAGCACCAATGATTTTTCAGGTGCCCTGACACAAGACATTGCCATCATCATTGCCAACAATCACGACACCCCCGAATGGTGGAACCATCACCTGCAATACGATGTGGATACCGAGGATGTTAAACTTGATGAGTGGCAAACATTTACATTCCAGTTAGACGAACCGACCAGTGGTCCCGGAGAAGGCACTCCGCTTGATCGTACAGATCTCAATTTCTTTGCGATATCCATTGGTGGTGGCGGACACGATATTCAAGGAACCTTCTATATCCGCAACTTCAAATTTGAATAACTATCAAGCTTTGGACAATGGCCGGCAATTTCCGGCCATTGTCTCTTTAAAAAACACCCATGCCATCGCTTAAGTTGACCATATCTGCCATCATGTTTGCAGTAACCGCGTTGGTGAACGTTGCCTGCGAGGATGATAAGACGTTGAACTTAGGAGATCCTGCCAATTTAATTGTAGACGTAGAGATTGCGGAAGATAAAAGCGGACATGTCCGTATCCAGGCATGGGCCGATCATGCGGTTGAATTCCAGTTGCGTATTGGTTCGGCCGATGAGCCCATCGAATCCAACATCACTGGCACTTTTGAATACACATTTATTCAACCGGGCAATTATGAGCTGGATATAAGGGCCTACGGCACATCCGGCAGGTATTTGCGGCAGGTCGTGCCCGTGACGATAGTAATCGGGCAGGAAGTATCTCCCGGACAGGGTTACACAACCCCGCTGCATTATGATGGTTGGGAGCTTGTTTGGCATGATGAGTTCGAAGGCAATTCGATCAATTCAGACAACTGGGTATTTGAAATCGGCGACGGTTGTCCCCATTTATGCGGATGGGGGAACAACGAGCTCCAGTATTACCGGGCACAAAATGCATGGGTCGAAGACGGTGTTCTGACCATCGAGGCCCGCAGAGAAAATGCAGGCAACCGCCAATATACATCAGCGAGGATGAAAACACAGGGCAGGCAGTCATTTAAATACGGCCGGATCGACATCAGGGCCCTATTGCCCGAAGGCCAGGGCATCTGGCCGGCTTTATGGATGCTGGGCAATGACATAGAATCGGTTGGCTGGCCCCGATGCGGAGAAATCGACATCATGGAAATGATTGGCGGTAAAGGCCGGGAGAACACCGTACACGGCACATTGCACTGGGATCTGAATGGCCATGTGCAGGCAGGAGGATCCTATACCCTGCCCTCCGGGACTTTCGGCGATGAATACCATGTGTTCAGCATCATCTGGAACGAACACCTGATCAAATGGTATGTTAACGACATTCAGTTTTCTCAGATCAACATTACTCCCAACCACATGACAGAGTTCCACCGGGAGTTTTTTTTCCTGTTTAATGTGGCGGTTGGTGGTAACTGGCCGGGAAATCCGGATGCGACCACTGTCTTCCCGCAACAACTGCGCGTAGATTATGTGCGCGTTTTTAAGAAACAATGAAGCGACAAAGGCATCGTATCGTCACTATAAACCAAGTATCTCAAACCTACGAACATGAAGAGCATCCTATTTTCCCTGATCTTGCTGATCTCCGTGATTTTCCAGGCCGGCACGCTTTACGCCCAGACCCTTCAGGGCCTTGTCACCGACCGCACCACCGGCGAATCACTTCCGGGGGCTACCATCCAGATCATAGGTACCACAAGGGGAACTGTGACCGGAATTGAGGGCGATTACCAGTTAAGCCTCGATGCCGGCACCCATGTCTTGAGTGTAAGCTATGTTGGCTATATCCCTCAGGAAATTGAAATCAGCATTGAACCGGACGAAACACTCGTCCGCAATATCCAGTTACAACCCGATATTACCACCTTTGAAGAGTTTGTGGTGGTGGGCTATGGCACACAGCAAAAAAAGGTTGTTACAGGAGCTATCTCAAGTATCGATGCCGATGAGATCACTGCCACACCTGTCCTTCGGGTCGAACAAGCCATGCAGGGTAGGGCAGCCGGGGTACAGGTGACCAACCTTTCGGGCCAGCCCGGTGAGGCACCCACTGTGCGCATCCGCGGCGCCGGGACAACGGGCAACGCAGAACCCCTGTATGTTGTAGATGGTATGGTCGTAAGTGGGATCGATTTTCTGAATCCCGGCGACATCGAATCCATCGATGTATTGAAGGATGCGGCCTCTGCAGCAATATACGGAGCCAGGGCTGCAAATGGCGTGGTGCTCATAACCACTAGGAGCGGTGTGGAAGGCGATCTGAGCCTCAATTATTCATTCTATCAGGGCATTCAAAATGTGGCACGCTTTGTCGATGTGCTCAATTCAGAGCAATACATGATGATGATGAATGAAGGTGCCCGGAATGCCGGCAGGACCGAACCATTTGATCTGAATGAGATCCCCAGGCACAATACCAACTGGCAACAAGAATTGTTTGAACGCAATGCACCGATAGCAAACCATGAGCTGTCGGTAAGCGGTGGTACCGAAAATTCGACATATAGCTCCTCGCTTTCTTATTTTACACAGCAGGGTATTATCGGGGGAGACCGGTCGCAATTTGACCGGATTACTGCCCGGCTGAATACCCGTCACCAGGTAAATGATTTCATCCGCTTTGGAAACAACCTGGCCTATTCACACATCATCAGCAGGGGCATTGCCAGCAATGCATCCTTCAACGCAGCCTACAGCAGCGCCCTGAACATCGACCCCCTCACACCCGTTTTCCAGCAAAATGAAGACATACTATCCCAGCCTCCCTATTCGAATCAGCCTGTGGTGACCAGTCGTGATGGGAGGGTTTACGGTATATCACAGAATGTAGGCGCAGAGATTGTAAATCCATTGGCATTGCTTGAAATCCAGACCGGAGAAACCAGGGTGGATAAAATTGTAGGAAACGTATTCGGAGAAGTTGAGCCGCTGACCGATCTGACCTTCAGGACAACGCTCGGCATCGATCTGGGTTATGTGCTGAATGATGCTCATCAGCCATTGTTTTATCTTAACGGTGCACAGCTGAACACTGAAAAAACCACTGTACAGAAGAACATTGACAGGTATTATACCTGGCAGTTCGAAAACACCCTCGCTTACTCCAGGCAAGTGGACGACCACAGCTTTTCGGCGCTGGTAGGTACCACGGCCAACAAATCCAACTTCGAAAACCTGTTTGGGTTCAATGCCGATGTAGACGTGAGCAATCCGAACCATGTCTATCTGAATATGGCCACAGATACTGTCTGGCAAGCCTTTGGCGGAGCATCCCACTCAGCACTCCTTTCGCTTTTCGGACGCATCACCTACGACTATCAGGCCAGATATGCCTTTAATGCCACGGTGCGCAGAGACGGTTCATCAAAATTCGGCCCGAACGACCGCTTCGGTACGTTTCCTTCTGTTGGCGTAACCTGGATGATCAGCGAGGAAGATTTTTTCCCTTCGTTGGGGGCCATGGAAGTGATCAAGCTGAGGGCATCCTGGGGTGTTAACGGCAACCAGGAGATCGGCAACTATCAATTTGTCTCAACAATTGACAGAAGCAGGGGATATATCTTTGGAGGCGGAAGAGCCTTCGGTGCCTCCCCTTCATTCATTGCCAACCGGGATATCCGTTGGGAAGAGTCGGAACAGATCGATGTGGCCATAGACTTTGGTGCATACAACAATCGCCTGACCGGCACCGTCGACTATTATATCAAGACCACCAGGGGCTTGCTGGAAGTCATTCCCATTCCCGGTCATGTGGGCAACGACCCGCCGGTTGCCAATGTCGGCAGCGTCGAAAACAGAGGGGTTGAGATGTCGCTTAACTGGCGTAACTATCAGGAAGACCTTCGCTATTCCTTAGGCATAAATGCAGCATACAACAGAAACCGGATGACAAAAATCGGGAATGCCGAAGGGGTGCTTCCCGGTGCAAACTGGGCCGTGGCAGGTATGGTAACACGCACCGAACTGGGTTTGCCCATTGCCTATTTCTACGGTTATGTCACAGATGGAATATTTCAGAACTGGGACGAGGTGAACAGCCATATTAACAGAAGCGGTCAGAGGCTGCAACCCAATGCCAGGCCGGGAGATGTTCGTTTTGTGGACGTCAACGGCGATGGCGTGATCAATCCCGACGACCGCACCATGATCGGCAACCCCACTCCCGACTGGACATTCGGCATGAACGGAAACTTCGAATACAAGCAGTTCGATCTTGGTTTCCTTATTATCGGAACCTATGGAAACGACGTTTTCAACGGAATAAGAAGGCGCGACCTGAATTCCACCAACCTTTCCACCGATATGCTGAGTCGCTGGACGGGCGAAGGTACCTCGAATACACTACCCCGTTTTACCTTCAGCGACATCAATCGCAACAACAGGATTTCGGACCTGTACATTGAAGATGCTTCTTTTGTAAGGCTTAAGAATATCCAGATAGGATACGTCCTTCCGTCAAGCATGGTGAACAGGATCAATGCAAGAGCCTGGCGGATCTACGTATCTGCAGAAAACCTTATTACCCTCACCAGGTATACAGGGGCCGATCCGGAGATCGGAGCCCTCAGTTCATTCGACATTGGCATTGACAGGGGTATTTATCCGCAGGCAAGGACGTTCCGCCTGGGTACCAGCTTGTCATTCTAGTAATCACAAGGAACGAAGAAACGAATGAACAACAGAACGAATGAACGACAGAACGAATTTTTTTTTACTTTCTACCTTTTACCTTCTGTCTTCCGTTTTCTGTCTTCCGTCATCGACATTTCACATACTGAAATATAAAAACCCAACCAGATGAACCATAGATTAATCAAATCACTGCAGGTTTTTCTCATCGCCATTTTTTTGTTCGGATGCAGCGATGATTTTCTTGACCTGAACCCCCTCGACCAGGTGGTAAGCACAAACTTTTACCAAACCGAAGAAGACGCCTTTCAGGCTCTGGTGGCTGTGTATGATGTGCTCACCTATCAGTCGACTCCGGGTGTCAGCTGGGCTCCCTTTCTGACTGTGGCCGATGTGCTTTCGGACGATGTCTTTGGCGGGGGGTCGGATGCCAACGACGGACGGGATTTCAATCAGTTGAACGACCACGACATCCCCGCAGCCAACCCGATTGTTCATGCCACCTGGATCAAGAACTATATTGGCATTTACCGGTCAAACCTGTATCTCGAAATGATAGACGGCATCGATGCGGCAGAAAGTTTCAAACAAAGGACCAGTGCGGAGGTGAAATTCATGCGGGCTTATTTTTACTTCGAGCAAGTCCGATTCTTCGAAAACATTCCGCTGCTGACACGAACCTTGTCGGGGCCATCCGAATACAGCCAGGAGCAAAACACCCCCAAAGAGGTGTACGATCAGATTGCCCTCGACCTTGTGGAAGCCATTGCCGGCCTTCCCGAATCGGTAACTGCAGCAGAGACCGGAAGGATCACCAAATGGGCGGCTCAGGCTTTGCTGGCCAGGATTTACCTGTTCTATAACGGGGTTTACGGAGCCGAACTGATGGCAGGCGACACCACTGTCGACCGGGCTTATGTGCTCGCACAACTGGAAGACCTGATCGCCAACAGCGGGCATGATCTTTTTCCTGATTATTCGCTCAACTTCAAACTTGCCGGCGAATTTGGGATAGAATCGGTTTTTGAGATCGCTCACGGCGACACCCCGACCTGGTGGGATTGGGGTTATCCGCGGGGAGGTGCCGGCAATCTGGCTGCCCAGATGCAGGGACCAAGGGTAACCGGATCAAACAAATGGAACAGGGGATGGAGTTTTGGCACGGTAAGCCACAAGCTGGCAGCGTTCATGGCAGATGACCCCCGCTTCAATTACACCATTCTTACCGAGCAGGAACTGGACGGAAATCTTACCAAAGGATACCAACATACCGGATACTTTTCCAAAAAATACAGTTCGGATGCAGAGCACTGGGGGTCTGCCGGACAGTTTGAACTAAACAGGACCGTCAACTTCCGGGTAATTCGCTTCTCTGATGTGCTTTTGATGGCCGCAGAACTTGGGAGTCCGAATGCCCAGTCCTACCTCGACAGGGTAAGAGCCAGGGTCGGACTGGATCCCGTACCGGCCAGCCTGGAAAATATTTTCAGGGAAAGGCGGCTGGAACTCTCGCTCGAAGGCATCCGTTATTTTGACCTTATACGTCGCGGAATGGATGTTGCCAATCAGGAATTAACCCACTCCGGCATCAGGGGCCCCAGATACGAGGGAGACCAACAAATATTCGATGTAAGGTTCAACACGGCAACCCGGGGTTTTTTGCCCATTCCGCTGACGGAAATAGACCTTTCTGCCGGTGTGTTTCAACAAAACAGCGGATACTGATGCTCATAGTCTAGGGGGTATGATCACCTCTTCAATTCAGCAACTTTTATTCTCTGGCGGCCTCAAAACAGCCGCCATATCAGATAAATCATGACCAAAAGAACCTATACCATATTTATTTCAGTGATTGTTGCCCTGGGTGGATTTCTGATGGGATTCGACAGCGCAGTGATCTCGGGGGCCACTCCTTTCTACCGACAGACTTTCGGGCTCAATACCGGATCCATGCTTATCGGGTTCTCTGTGAGTTCTCTGATATTGGGAGCCATCATGGGCAATATCAGCGCCGGCCGCCTGGCCGATCGTTTTGGCAGGCGCAAGATCCTCATGGTAACGGCCATCCTGTTCGCGGTGAGTGCACTCGGTACCGCCTTTGCTACAGGTATCACCAGCTTTCTCATTGCACGCATCGTTGGCGGGTTCGGTGTGGGGATGGCCATCCTGGTGGCGCCCATGTATATTGCAGAGATTGCACCCCGCGGGCTACGAGGCAGACTGGTTACAGTCAATCAGCTCAACATCGTGCTGGGGATATCGGTGGCCTATTTTTCCAATTACTACTTCCAGCAAACCATCGCCGAGGCAGATCTGAAGTGGCGCGTCATGCTGGGGGTGGAAGCCATCCCGGCCGTGATTTACCTGGCGCTCCTTTTTATCGTTCCCCGCAGTCCGAGGTGGCTCATGCAAAAGGGCCTCCACGACGAAGCCCTAAAGGTATTGAGTAAAATCAACAGTGATGAGGGTGCGCAGCGCATCTACCACGAAATTGACCACAGCCTTCATGAGGAGATCAACAAAGACAAGGCGCGTTGGTCGGACGTATTTTCTCCCCGGATGAAAACCGTACTGATCATCGGATTTGGTATTGCGTTTTTTCAGCAGATCACCGGCATCAATGCCATCTTCTATTATGCCCCCATGATCTTTGAAATGGCCGGGGGTGGCAAGGATGCTGCCTTTATGCAAGCGGCTATTCTTGGGGTTACCAATGTGGTCATGACGGTGGCTGCCATGTTTGTTATTGATAAATTGGGGCGTAAACCCCTGCTCTATGCCGGTGCCACAGGCATATTTATTTCGATGCTCATCGTATCCTTTTCTTTCTTCAATGCCGAGTACACCATTGACGACAGATCGATGGTGGCCCTGACCGAGGAAGCGACACAAATGGCAGCACATCCTGACGACATGGCCAACATTCTGAAACTCATCGAGTTGAAGGACCAACCATTTGCAAATGAAACGGTTTTTTTCAGCCTGGTAAAAGAGAAGGTGGGGCAGGATACCTACAACAGCTTTAAAGAGATCATCCTGAAACATTCGATCAACATCAACTCTTTATGGGTGTTGATCGGATTGCTGATGTTTGTGGCTTCCTTTGCCATTTCCCTGGGGCCCGTAATGTGGACCCTGCTTTCGGAGATCTTTCCCAACAAACTCAGGGGACTGGCCATATCCATTATGGGCTTTTGGAATTCCATTGTCAGTTTCTCCGTGGCGACCGTTTTTCCTGTTCAGCTCGAATACCTCGGATCGGACAAGACATACCTGATATATGCCCTTTTTGGTTTTCTTACCCTCCTTTTTGTATGGAGATTCATACCCGAAACCAAAGGAAAATCACTGGAAGAACTCGAAACCAAACTTATAAAATAGAAAAAGATGAAGACAGCTTCACTGATCTCCATATTATCACTGGCATTTCTGACACTTGCCTGCAATTCAACCCACAGAGAAACCAACAGCTATCTTGGAGAAGGCCCTTCAATTGTGGAGATGCGGGAAACTGACGGAAAATATCGCTTATTTGTGAATGGCGAGGAATTTTTCGTCAAAGGCGCCGGATGTGAGTTTGGCCCATGCTACAGGGTGGCTGAACATGGCGGCAATTCCATCCGCACCTGGCGCACAGACGACGGACAGCGGACGGGTCTTGAAGTGCTCGACGAAGCCTATGAGCACGGCATCATGGTCATGATGGGGCTTGATGTGGCCCGCGAACGCCACGGCTTTGATTACGACGACGAAGTGGCGGTAACGGCGCAGTTGGAAACGTTCAGACAGGAAGTCAGGGCATTGAAAGACCATCCGGCCCTCCTGGGCTGGGGCATCGGCAATGAACTGAATCTGCGCTACACCAATAAAAAGGTATGGGATGCCGTAAACGACATTGCCCGCATGATCAAAGAAGAAGATGGCAACCATGTAACCACGACCATGCTGGCAGGCATCGGGAGGGACGAGGTGGCCTATATTGCCGAACATTGCCCCGACCTGGATTTTCTGTCCATACAAATGTACGGTGATGTCGTAAATTTGGAACAACGCCTCAGCGATGCAGGGTACGACGGGCCTTACCTGCTTACCGAATGGGGGGCTACCGGACACTGGGAAGTAGAGCAAACCGAGTGGGGTATTCCCATCGAACAAACTTCCACAGAAAAGGCAGAGGCCATCAAACACCGCTATGAAAGCATCATCCTGGCCGATGAGGAACATTGCATGGGATCCTATGTGTTTTTATGGGGACAAAAACAGGAACGAACTCCTACGTGGTACGGGTTTTTTACCGAAGCAGGCGAAAAAACGGAAGCCATCAATGTCATGGAGTACTTATGGACAGGTCAATGGCCCGAAAACATGGCTCCCCGGATGAATGAGTTCTTTATCGAGGATAAAGGCGGACGTTACGACAATGTGTACCTCGAGAAAAACGGGGAGTATACCGCAAGGGTAAGCGTGGAGCACGCAAATGCATCCGAACTTTCGGTCAGAGCAGAGATCATGCCCGAACCATCGGAACTGAGTGACGGCGGCGACTACGAGCCCAGGCCGAGGTCCATTGACGGGCTGATCCTTTCGGTCAACCAGGAAACGATCCGTTTCAAAGCCCCCGAACACGAAGGTCCCTACCGCATTTTTGTCTATGTCACCGACCAGTACAATCATGCCGCCACAGCAAACATCCCCTTTTACGTCAGGTAATGTTTCATATTCTTCAACCAAAAACAACGAACCAAATTCTTCCCTTATGAATCGATGGAACATGCTGGCGGTTATCCTGCTGATTGTGTTGGTTGGCGGCTGCGGCCCGGCTAACCCAGGGGGACAGGATGATACCTACTTCCGCCGGGCCGACAGCCTCCTTCAGTTGCTCAGCCTCGAAGAAAAAGCGGGGCAGATGACCAATATCGGGCTTACCGCCCTGACCCAGGGGCCTTTCTGGAACGACTTTGACACTCTGCTGCTGGACACAGCCAAGATGAGGCATCTGCTGCTGGAGTACCATGTGGGTTCAATCCAGAACAAAGGCATATACCCCCCCTCCCGCGAGGAGTGGCACCGGTTGATCAAAACCCTGCAACAATACGTACTGGAAAACAGCCGTCATCAGATTCCATTGTTGTTTGGGATAGATGCGGTGCACGGGGCCAACTATACGGCCGGATCTACCCTCTTCCCCCATCAGATTGCCCTTGCTGCAAGCTGGAATCCGGAAATGGCAAGGATAACCGGCGAAATTACCGCTTACGAAATGCGCGCTTCCTCACAGCCCTGGAATTATGCTCCCGTGCTGGATGTGAGCATGCAACCGCTGTGGGGCCGGCTTTTTGAAACATTTGGCGAAGACACTTATATGAACAAGGTGATGGGGAATGCATTCATAGAAGGACAACAGGGAACTTCATTGTCCGACACCACCAGCGTGGCCGTATGCCTGAAACATTTTGTGGGCTACGGCACACCATTTACCGGCAAAGACCGCTCCCCCGCCTATATTCCGGAACACTATCTACGCCAATACTACATTGAGCCCTTTCGCACAGGCATCGAACAGGGCGCCATTACCGTGATGCTTAATTCCGGATCAGTCAATGGAATTCCTGGACACGCCGACCGCTATCTGATCACCAATGTCCTCAAGGGAGAGCTGGGGCTGAAAGGCTTTGTGCTCTCCGACTGGGAAGACGTAGGGAGGCTCGCCAGCATGCACAACGTGGCCCACGACAGCAAAGAGGCGGCAAAGATAGCGGTGATGGCAGGCCTGGATATGAGCATGGTGCCCTACGATGCAAGTTTCGCC
>SL_3KL_010_SEDDRAFT_10000639_pt1 | contig 29517 bp, 21 predicted proteins | sample SodLakKL_010_SED_2_FD_10381 | JGI IMG/M metagenome (IMG submission 10381)
CACCGTTACATATCCATCGGGTAAATAATCATGCAGGCTTTGGTTGGCCGTGCTTTCCATCAGTGCAATCATGGCGGGTGTGGCATAGACATCCACATCACCTGAGCCGTAGGCCAAAGCAGTATCTTTCACCCTGACCTTCACTTCACGGGTATTTTTGATTCCTGGTTTAATGGCTGTAAACATTTTCTTCAATTTTTGGGTTAACGGTTCATTTTATTTGGCAATAACATGGGGTAGTGTTCAAATATCGTCGCATGGATTTGTACCCCAATTGCAAATATAATGATAGCATCGGTAAAGCAGATTTTATTCTTTAGGAATCGCGAAAAACAGTATACACAAAGACGCCTGCATTCATCACAGACAATTCAGTATGAAAGAATAACGATTAACATCCAATTCCCAAGGGAGTTATCCCTGTCATTTACCTGCCTATCCTTTAACTCCAGTGGCAATATTTAATAAAAACAGGAGAAAGAAAATGATTCAGCAAAACATCCTATCAAACCAGGTAACAACAGTTAAAAGAAGGCGGGGGGAATCATCGGGGAGATAAATTAAAAAACCCCGACTCAAAGAAAGAGCCGGGGAAAAAAGCACAGTATTAACAAAAATAATTAAGAGGGAATATTAATTGTCTTTACTAGCCTGTTGGCTTCTAAGTCCTGAAGGCAGTTTGGTGCATTCACCAGGTTGTGGCCCGGCTGTTCTGACTTTGCTGCTCGTGCATGAACCTTTATCGGAACTGCTGGTCTGTAGCATTTGCGCATCAGAGGTTTCGGATTCTGCCTTTTTAGTTTCAGATTTTTCTTTGTCGCTGCAGCATTCTTTTTCAGAGGTAGCTTTTGCTGAGCTTGTACAAGAGGAGGATTTCTCTGATTTGGCAGTTTCCTTATTTTCTGTGGTTTCCGCCATAGCAGTGGTACAGCAACTTTGAGATTTTTCTTTTTCATTACTTTCCGTTGCGGTTAGCAAGGCTCCTGTACCCATAATCAGGAACAAACTCATTAGCGATGTTAAGAAATATTTTTTCATAAAAGATTGGTTTTAGTATTCGATTTACAAATTCGCTTATTTTTATTTAGACCAAAGATAAATAAGAAAAACACAAGAACAAAGATAATTTTATAAACAAATGTTAAATTTTTGTTCCTGCAAACTGATGTATAAGCTTTTTTTATGCCTAAACAAGGTGATATGTTCGCCCAAACAGACCTTTCACAACTTCTAAACAACTGATTAATTCCGGGATTAAAAAAGTTTTGTACATTAAAGCATTATAAATTACGTTTATATTGCAAAAAATGAAATAAATTTGAGAAATAGCTATTGTTGCCCATAACCAACCATCATCATGCAAAACAAGAAATTAGTCATTATTCCGTTAATCCTTATACTCATTGCAACGGCCTGGTACTTTGCCGGTTCAGGGACCATTAGCCAGGAGCACATCAAGGCTGAAGTAGAGCGGGGAGACTTCCAGGTTACCGTTTACACCAGCGGTGAGTTGGAAGCCAAGAACTCGGAAAATATAACCGGGCCTTCGGGTCTGCGCTCTGTCGGGTTGTGGAATGTTCAAATCAGTGAACTTATCCCTGAGGGCACCCTAGTGGAGGAGGGTGATTGGGTGGCCACACTGGATCGCACCGAAATCTCCAACCGCCTGAAAGACTTAGAGACCGAGATTGAAAAGCTCCAAACCTCACACACCCAGATACGTTTGGACACCACCCTGGAACTGCGCAGCGCCCGCAACGATTTGGTTAACCTGGAATATGCCCTGGAAGAAGCACAGTTGGCCCTGGACCAGTCTGAATATGAACCCCCGGCGGCCATCAGACAGGCAGAGATCAACCTAGACAAAGCACAGAGATCCTATCAGCAGGCACGTCACAATTACGAACTAAGACTTGAGCAGGCCGAAGCAAAGATGCAGGAGGTTACTGCCAGCCTGAACCAACAGGAAAGAAGATACCAAAACATGCTGGATGTCCTGGAAGAATTCAACGTTACAGCTCCCAAGGCCGGTATGGTGATATACCGGCGCAACTGGGATGGATCAAAAGTAACCGTGGGCTCACAAATCAACACGTGGAACAATACCGTAGCCACCCTACCTGACTTTTCCATTATGATGAGCAGAACTTTCATCAATGAGGTGGACATCAGCAAAGTGGCTGTCAACCAACCTGCTGAAATTGTTGTGGACGCCTTTCCTGACAAGCGTTTTACGGGTGTAGTAACCGAGGTGGCAAACATTGGTGAGCAAAGACCCAACCAGGATGCCCGGGTTTTTGAGGCTAAAATCCAGATCAATGAAGCTGACACTATCCTGCGCCCGGCAATGACCACCAAAAACACCATCATTACCCACGTGGAAGAAGATGTTCTTTTTGCTCCCATTGAAGCCATCCACCTGCAGGACTCGGTAAACTTTGTTTTTAAAAACAGTCAAAACCGCATTGTGAGGCAGGAGATTGTCACTGGCATGAGAAACGAAAACCAGGTCATCATCCACCAGGGACTGGAAAAGCATGACAGGGTTTACCTGAGTGTTCCGGGGCCACCAGAAGACTTCAGGATGGTCAGGTTGCAAGAAGCTTCGCTGCCCGGAAACTGATAAACAATACACAGGCTAAAAATACAGACCAAACGGATACGGGGATAATTCTTAGAAAATGGTTATTGCACAGAGGTTTTTACACAACTTAAACATCGCACTGGATGCAGTTTTTGAAAACAAATTCCGGTCATTGCTCACCGCCCTGGGTATTATTTTTGGCGTGGGTGCAGTAATAGCAATGTTAGCCATCGGAAGTGGAGCACGCCAGGAAATACTGGATCAGATGAAACTGGTAGGTGTAAACAACATCATCGTTCGCCCGGTTTTCAGCGATGACGAAAGTCAGAAAGAGTTGCTAAGGGGCAGGTTTTCACCCGGCCTAAGCCTGTCAGACGCAAAAAGCATTGAAGAGATTATTCCCGGGGTAAATGCAGTGAGTCCTGAGGTGGAAATTAACTCCTTTGGTCATTACCAGAATACACGACGGCCCATACGAATTGCCGGTGTTAATCCAGGTTATTTTGATCTGTTTACCATTAACTTATCCGCCGGAACGTTATTCACCGAAAACCAGATGGTGTCGGGCGACCCGGTGTGTATCATCAGTAACCAGGTCAGAACACTTTTCTTCGGCAATGAAAATGCTATTGGGCAGCAAATCAAGCTGGGCGATAACTGGCTTACGGTAATTGGTGTGGCAGAGGATAGATCTGCCATAGATGATTCCAGTGAAAGACTGGGGATCAGTGAATTTGGGAACATCGTCTACATCCCAGTAAACACAACGCTGCTGAGATTTACCGACCGTTCTGTAGTTACGGCAACTGATATTGAAAGAAGCAGAAACCGGAGACGGGGACAGAATAACCAAAACCAGGAAGAAACAGAAAAATCAAAAAGCTATCACCAGCTGGACCGGATAGTGATACAGGTTGAAAACTCTGAGCTCCTGAGACCAACTTCTGAACTGATCCATCGCATGATGCTCCGCAGGCACAACGGGGTAGAAGATTTCGAGGTCATTGTACCGGAGTTGCTGCTGGAGCAGGAACAAAGAGCCAAAGATATTTTCAACATCGTGCTGGGTGCCATTGCGGCCATATCCCTGCTGGTAGGGGGTATTGGTATTATGAATATTATGCTCGCTTCAGTGATGGAAAGGACCCGGGAGATTGGCATCAGGCTTGCTGTGGGTGCTAAAAAAAACGACGTGGTATTTCAGTTTCTGGCCGAATCTGTTTTTATAAGCATCTCGGGTGGAATTGTTGGTGTTTTTTTGGGCATTGCCCTGTCTAAAATGATCATGCAATTTACAGACATCCTAACCATTATCACCCTCACTTCCATTTTAATATCTTTTATTGTATCAGCTGGCATAGGCATTATATTTGGATATATGCCTGCCAAAAAAGCTGCACAAAAAGATCCGGTCACATCGCTGCGTTACGAGTAAAGGATAAATCACAACCTTCCACTTCCCTTTCTCATATTAACGCTTTTTATATCTTGAAAAAAGGTGGTAAAAATTGCAATTCCAGCCAGATAATTTTAATTTTGTGAAACCAGGATAATGATAGACAAGCCTTGGCAAATGATCTATATTCAAGCAAAATTGAACTATTACGTTTATTCATTATAAACCCAAAAAACGACAAACATGAAAAAATTTGCAGTAATACTGGCCGGAAGCGGCGTATTTGACGGATCGGAAATTCATGAAACAACACTAAGCATGTATGCCATCATGAAACAGGGAGCCAGTTATGAAATCTTTGCGCCCGATATGGAGCAAGCCCATGTCATCAATCATATCACCGGTGATGAAATGAATGAAAAGCGCAATGTCCTCATCGAAGCCGCCCGAATAGCCCGTGGCAACATTAAGCCCCTAAGCGAATTCAAGGAATCGGATTTTGATGCATTACTGATGCCCGGTGGATTTGGAGTGGCAAAAAATCTATGCACCTTTGCTTTTGAGGGGGCAGAGTGTAAAATAAACAAGGATGTGGAACAAGCCATCACTTCCGTGCACAAAGCAGGAAAACCCATCGGAGCTTTGTGCATCTCACCGGTGATTGTAGCCAAAATCTTAGGGGATGTAGAATTAACCATTGGCCAGGATAAAGATACATCACAAGCCATAGAGAAAATGGGAGCCAAACACAAGCAGACCACTCACGGAGAGGTGGTTATTGACGCCAGGAACAACGTGTTTACAACCCCCTGCTATATGCTTGATGCGAACATCACTCAGATTGCTGACGGTGCAGAAAATATTGTTCGGGCCATCTTAAAAAGCCTGGCATAGGCATTAAAATTATTCAGCCATTATTTCCAAAGCCCTCTTGAGGGCTTTTTTTATAATCAGATCATGATCAAAAGCCAATTCCGGAAGGTGATTAAGGTCGAACCATTTCACCCGGGCTGCATCTGTGCCGGCTTTCAACCCAGTTTCCTTTTTACAAAACCCCCAAAATGCAACCGAAACAGTCCGCCCGCGCGGGTCGCGATCGGGCTCACTAAAGGCTCCCAATTGATAAAGCTTGACTCCTTCCAGGCCGGTCTCTTCTTTCACCTCACGATGCACACATTCCTCAAGAGTTTCATCCATATCTAAAAAACCTCCGGGTAAAGCCCATTCTCCTTTAAATGGTTCGTTATTACGTTGAATCAGCAGAATATGCAGCTGCTCTCCTTCTTTCATGTTGAACAACACAGCATCAGTGGTTACGGCTGGTCGTGGGTAGTCATAAGAATACTTCTTCATACAATTTGGTTTTACAGTTCTTCGACAATGTATCTGGTGGTATTTTTTTGCCAGTTTCTAAAGAAACGGCCCTTTGTGATAATCACGCAAATCCTTCTTCCTTTGCATTTTACAGATATAAATTTTTTGACTAAGATGGACAAACACATCCAACTCGTTGTCTTTTAGCCATTGCCGGGCAACAAGATCTTCCTGAACGGAACGGGCAACCATGGCCAAAAGCTCATACCCGGATTTATTAAGCCACTTTAAGGCATTCTCATCATCCCATACTGCCTTACTGAAGGCCCCAAAATGGGGAAATTTATTTTTCATCAGCCACTGGAATGCTTCATCATTCGCCTGTATGGCATTGGCCAGGGCAGTCAGCTCGGGATAACCATTGTTCATAAGCCAGTAAAACAGTTTTTTGTTTCCCGCTACTGCTTCCCCAAAGGCCATTAGTATTTTCACCGGATAATGAATCATTGTTTATTGCAATTTCTTATTCTACAAAAGCTACCCAAAAGTTGGCATTATCTGTAAAAAAGGGCTGCATCAATTTTCGCCATGCATAACCCCACTAGCGGATAAGGTACATTTTTCCAAATCCCTCATGGAAATAGCGTGACGCCTCAGTGGGATTAAGCTCAATCTGTTCTCCTTCGATGTTGGTAATTACCCGGTAAAGGTAAACACCGTTGGCCAGCCTGTCTCCGTATTCATCTGTACCATCCCAGGCATAGGTTGTAATATTCCTTCCAATACGGATGGGTCCCAGTTCCGCAAGATCAATTTCTCTTACCACTTTCCCGGTAATGGTCATAATCTGTATTTTCATAAAGGAAGGCACCTGGCTTCCGGTAAGTGTAAACACAAAGTGGGTTGCCGTACTAAAGGGGTTGGGCCAGTTCAACACTTCGGTAATGGTCGAACGGGTAATCACTTCAAAATTGATAACGTAATCATAGTCACCCGATTCATTGAGCGACTCATCGGTAGCCTGTACGCGGATTGCGTAATCACCATCCACTTCGAAAACAGGCTCAAACTCAATGGTGCAGGTGTTGTCCGGCATTTCGGCCGGATAAAACCGCATGTTTTCCTGGCCTTTTGTTGTAAAATAAACCCGCTCCCAGTCAGGGTTGGTGGGAGTGCTCAAATAAACCTTTACCAGGGTTGTATCAGTAAGCGCCAGAAAGGGGTTTTCGTCGCGCAGTGTAATATGTATAAAGGGTTCGGCCGACACGATGTCACCATCCATAATTTGCATTCCGTCAAAAGTAACTTCCAGCAGCGGGTTTGTTTTATCTTTTTCTACAAAAAAGGGAATCTGCCCCACATTATTGAAAAAGTGCTGCTCCAGCTGATCATTGCCTGGATTCACCTCCATCCAAAGGCTGTTATGGCCGGCGATCCCACGGGTGGGAATCATAATGGTATCCTTCAATACATCCCCGGCCGGGTGGGGCCCTTGTCTTGGATACTCCACCGGGTGCATCTGCCGGTTTTCATCCATCACATAGTAGGTTATAAGCAAGCTGTCCATATCGTATTCACTGATATTGTGAATAGCGGTGGAAAAAAGGATTTTCTCTCCTTCCTGTACTGTATCTCTTTCAAAAACATAATGCAGGGAAGGGTCAATGGCTGTCTCCGGGATCCCTTCATAAATGGCTTTCAAGTAATTCATTTGAGCAGGTGTGCGGTTTTCTTCATCCATCATATTCACCATTAGCTGCAAAAAAGGGTATTCACTGGCGTCCACCTCGTTGTTCAGGTCAATACTTTCCTGCTCAGGGGGAATGCGGGTCATCAATGTATCTTTGAGCCCGGCAGCTGTAACACCAATAATGTTGAGCCATACTGAATCGGTATCAAGCTGGTCGTAGCTGTCCTGTTTCCAGTGCACCGACTCCCACTTGCTTGCCGGTCCAATTTTCTGTGAAAGCATACTCCCCTTATCCCAGTTGGTAATGATACTGTCGTTCAATTGAATCACCGAAGTAATACCTGAACCTATCACCTCATTGGAAGAACCAACGGTATTACCCTTTTTCCCAAAAAGCAGATAAGGTGTATTGTTTTCCAGGTTGCGGATATTGGCACTTCCCAGGGTTTCAAAAGCCTGGTACAAACTTTCGGGATAATTTTCCGCGTTATGGTTGCGATGGCTGGCAGCCAGCACATAATGCCCCTCTGGGATGGTGTCAATAAAAGCCTCCATGCGATCGCGCCACAGCTCGGAAGTGGAATAATAATCAAAAGTACCGTGGGGTCTTACCCGGCAATGATAGTTATCGTATTCCCCCAGGTTGTTACCCTGATTGTGGGTAATCCAATGCTCTGAAGACACCGGGTCAAAAATGGCAAAGTACATGCCGTTGCCTACATCGGCCAGGCACGAAAACAGCTCAATTGGAATGCCATTCTTGCGGATATACTGTTCGGTCCATTCCAGATATGGGTATATACCTGTTTGTGCCTGAATAGAGTTAACAGAGTTGATAAACTCCCATTTGCGCTCCTGCTTATTGAAAGAAACAAAAGTGTGCTGATTTCTTTCAAACTGGAAAAAGTTAGCCTGACTCCATCCTTCAACGCCTTCAATATGTTGAAAACTGCTGTTGCGCCACACATACTCTCCTGTATACACAGAATCGATGCTCACCCTCCAAAAGTACACCATACTATCCGTAAGATTCAGAGGGGGCGTCCATGAAACCACACCTCCCGAATGCAGAAGGGATGTCTCACTGAGGGGGTTAGAAAAATCGGGTGTGGTATCCACCTGGAAAACATAGGTTTTCTCTCCCACAAAGGGATCCCCTGTGGAAGCTTTCAGCGTAACCGAGGGTTCTGAAACAATGGCGTAATCATGCGGAGATACCGGAATAATATCCGATGACTTGATAAAAAGGGTGGTACTGGCCAGATTATTGGTTACATCCATTTCCTCTATCTGGCTCAGGGCGTCCAGAGTAACGGTAAACTGGTTGACCCCCACTCCTCTTTCGCGGTCTACCGGCATTCTGAAACCGAGTGTATCTTTAAACAATGTAGTAGCCACTTTTCTTTGATAAGTTTCCTCGGAACCATCGGGAAAACGCCTTTCCAAATCCACAAACATGGAGTCTCTGATGGCTTTTCCAAGGTTTGTTGAGATAACATGTACTGTAAAGGAGTCCAGCTCAGTGGTTACATCAGAGGGGGTGAAAAAAATATCTGAACTTTCAACCTTATAATCGGGCTTTGGTTGTGCATTGAGAGTAACCGCAGGGTCGCCGTGCAAGGTCTTCAGCAAACTTACATTCCGCACATACTGGTTGGGCGTTTGCGTATTGCGAATGGTTTCCCTAATCATATGGCCCACCGGTTTGCCATAGCTTTTGGCACTTACCTGGCGGAAAAACTCATTGGAGTAGCGGTTTAACTCAAACGCCCCCATGGCTGTTGTTGCCGAAAGGTAGCCAATGGTCCCTTTCTCTTCGATCAGGACAAACTCTTCGCTGGAATTGATGCTGCCACTAAAAATATCACCGGCAAAGCAGGAGTTGGCAACCAGGAAAGGGTATCTCCCATAATTGCTGTACTCTGAAGGGTAGTCTATGCTGATGTCAAACCCCACACCTGCTGCATGTCCGAAGAAGGTCATAAAACCCACCCCATTGTTGATGATTTGTCTCAATGAATCAGACTGGTTAATCTGGATGGGATCGGTAGAGCTTTTTAAAAACGTTTTCACATGCCCGCCAAACAGAGTGTCTTCCATGGTGCTACGATATTGCCGCAGATAGCTTGCAAGCACGTTTTGCTCATTCACATTAGACCCTCCTCCGAAGTGAAGTATTTTTTTCATCCACTCCTGTGGTGTTTGTTGTGCGTTGTGATGCTGAATCACTTTATTCAGGTACAGAGAAACATCATCCGGTGTTTGGGCAGCAAGGCGTCCTGTAGCCACGGCAGGAGCATAGCCATAGTTATCCAACCCGGAGGTGATAAGCACATCGGAGGGTGGGTTGCCAAGTGAAGGAACCAATGAAGCCGCATAAAATGAATTATTTCTGCGGTAAGAAGAAGCAGGCCTGGTTTTTCCCACCAGAAAGAGTTTGCGCACCTGTTCATCATAATTTTCGAGGGTAAACTTAGCAAAATTACGAATAGCCAGTGGATGCTTTTTTATGCCATAAGCAAACTGATGGTAGAGTTCCTCCACATCTACCAGTAACACTTTATACCCGGTGGTATTCCTGAAATTTTTAAACTGTTGTGCTTCATCCATGAGTTTTTCATGGCTAATCATTAAATAGTTGGAGTTGAAGTTTTCCGGGGCCATAAAATCTTTGAACCGGGCATAGTTAGACGGGTCGGAAGAAACAGGCTTTAAGCTGATGATGGGCCGGGTTTGCCCGGAGGAAGTAATGAAAAGTTCCCTTAGCTGGGTTGGGTTGCTAACAAGCGCCTTGTAGCCTTCCTCCGCAGCAAAAGCTTTTGATTTTGTACTGTTGGTTAGATTGTAAACCCAAACAGTATCATCATCCTGTGCCTCCAACCCTGAAAAAGCAATAAGGGATTTGTCTCCGGCAGAGGGTGGCAGCTCCAGTTTAAAGTTGTCCTGCCCCCCCAGGTTAAAAAGTCGCGGGTACCTTACTGATATATACGCAATGGCAGACCGGTCAACGGGCGTACCCAGGGAGTTAACAGAGCTGAAAACAAAGGGCGTCCCCGAAGCATTCAGGTTATTGGACGCCACCTGCTCATGAAATCGCAACAATTTATACCCATCATAGAGGGTGTCTATCAACTGGCCGGCAAACTGAATCTGAAGGTGATGGTCAGGGTCCAGGAGGCGATAGTTGGATGCTCCGGCCACGGCCATCTCCACCTGGGCGTCGGGCCCGGCAGTGTAAATATGCGGGGTTGCAATATTTTTGGTTCGGCTTTGTCCCAGGTTGAGGGCTCCGCTAAACCATCCTTCAGCCTGGGTATAGTGGGGTTGTGTAACACCATAGTTATTGGTCTCACCGGCATAATAGCCGGCGGTGTAGTCTTCCCGTTGGGTGTGCCAAAACCAGGCAGCAGGGGAATATCCCTCAAAATTATCATCTTCCTGCACACTGTACCTTTTATTGGTGAGCAGGTTGTTCCAGGTTAAATAATAGGTAATGGTATCGTTGATAAGACTGTAATTGGGATTGGGCTGATTGTCGGAATTTTCATAAAAACCTTCATCAAACCAGCCGGTATTCTTTTCTCCATAAAACTCGATATAATCTCCCGGGCTGAATACCCCAGTGTTTTCGTTTTTCACAAAAATGGGTTGCTCCTCTCCTTTCACAAAAACCTGGAAACTTCGTGGGTCGAAACTCCCCAGGGGCATGCCTGCCTGTTGCATCGTATTATAGTCTATACGGTAAACACCCCTTTCAACAACCGGAATCGCATAGTATTGCTGATTATAGTCAATCCATTCATTGCCATAGCTTTGTGCCTGCAATGTTGTGGACAACAGCAATATGAACTTAAGAATGAAAATCCGGTATCGCATTTGGTATTCTTTTTTGTGTTTTAGGCTTTTACTAAAGCTGTTGTTTAGATTTAATTGGCATCCTCTCTCCGGTTGATATTAAATCTCAGCGAAAAAATATTGGAGTAAAGGGCGATGGAATTGTCACCCACATCAGTAAGTGCATAATCCAGGGTAAGGATATCCCTGATGGCCAACCCCAGACCCATATTAAACTGGACTGACCGGGTTGTTTCTTCTGAAGGAAGGGTATATTTCTGGTAATTACCCATGCCAAACCTCACAAACACCACCTGGTTGTAATTGACTTCCAGTCCCAGCGAAGGGTCAAAGCTGAGGGGGTCGCCTTTGATAAGCACATTTCTTTTACCATCTGTAGTAATATTCATATCTGCCGAAGCAAGCAGGCCCACCCTGTCATCGGCAAAAAGAAAACTTCGTGAGGCCCCCAGGATAAATCGAGGTAAAGTGATTTCCAGGCTGCTTTCAGGGATTTCGTTGCCGGTAAGGGTAAATACCTCTCTCATGCTTTCATCAAGGTCATAGCTCCAGGCATTGAAGGTGGAGGTGATATCGCGTCCCATGGCGGCAAACTGCCAGCTNCCGTATTCGTACTGTATGCCGGCATCAAGGCCAAAGCCCCATGCCCCGGCAAAAGAGCCTGCCGTCCTTCTCACTATTTTGGTATTCACACCCAGGTCAAGGTTTTCGTTCAGAATACGGGCATAGGACAAAATAAAAGCATTGTCAGAAGCAGAAAAAGAGCGGATACGGTCGTAATTAATGTTTCCATCAGTATCGATGAGTTCTGAAGTGTCAGGGATATCATCCACTCCAAAACGAATAAAAGAAACACCCATGGCACTTTTCTCATCAAGGTTGAAGGCAAGCGAACCATAGTCATATTGGGCGATCCCGGCAAAGTATTCCGTATGCATGAGGGCAATCTGAACACTGGCGTCAAGGCGTGTAAGCCCGGCCGGATTCCAGTATCCCGCTGTGGCATCGTTGGCCACAGATATAAAAGCCCCCGACATGCCAAGTGCACGTGCCCCTACACCAATTGATAAGAACTCATTGCTGTATTTGGGTGTTTGAGCCATACCAGGAGCAGAAATCATATAAGCTGTAATAAAAGCTACAGTTATTATTCTGCTGATACCCTTGATTGTATTCAAAACCGGAAAATTTATCACATAAAACATTAAGCAGGTAAAGATACAAAAAGCTTGTGTATTTATATAATGTGGTTTTTACGTGGTTTTAGGGCGTGGATGCTACTAATTCGTTTAATCCGGCTGGTTATTCATTTAAAAAGCCCATTGCTTTTTCAAACTTATAAAAGCAATGGGTTTTGAACTGTGTTTACAACATGGAAAAGGTTGGAAAAGCAAGCCTCAGCCAAGGTTTGATTGGCGGTGACTTAGAACAAGCCGGAAGGGTTTCCGAACTTCTCTTCAAAAATCAACTCATCCATTTCTTTTCTTTCTCTTGGTGCTTTTTCCATCTCCGGAAAGTCCCCGTCAAGCAAATCAGGCTCCCCTTTATGCCCGATGGCAAAAACGGTTAAGGGCTCGTACCCATCAGGTATATCAAACAATTCCCTGGCCTTTTCGGGGCTAAAGCCACCCATTTGATGAACAAACAACCCCTCCTCGGTGGCCTGGAAGGTAAGATGGGCAACCCCCTGACCCACGTCATATTTAAAAACTTTATTGGATTTGTTGTTTTTGGAGGAGAGGGTTTTTCCTACACTCAATACCAGTACCGGGGCCAGCTTGGCCCACTTTTGATTAAAATCTGCCAGGGCTTCCATGACTTTACCCCAGGTTTTATCTCCTTTGATACCCACGATAAACCGCCAGGGTTGTTCGTTAAAACTGGAGGGAGCCCAGCGGGCTGCTTCAAAAATACGCTGCAGGGCTGCCTTATCAACAGGCTTTTCCAAAAAAGACCTGGGGCTCCAACGTTTGTTCAACAAGGGGTGAATGTCATATTTAGTGATAGCTGGTTTGTCCATAATACTATGCTTTTTTTCGGTTAATAATTGTTTTGGGTTTAGCGTTTAAACATTTTATTTCGATCAGCTCATGAGTTTTACAACATAAAAAATCATCTTCTGTTTATTTTTTTATCGCAAATGTTTAACAATAAAAACCATTCATTGTTTAAAAAGGTGTGCCGGGATAACCCATAACCAAACAGACCTGACAAAGCCGGCACCCATAACGGATGCCGGCCAAACAAATTCAAAAACAACAAGAAATAAAGAGGGTACAGGCAATTGTTGTGGAAACACTCTTACATAGTGCTTGCAAGAAAGCACAGGTAAAATAGTGAGTTTTCTTGGTGACAGCAATATATCTGCCTGCAGTTTTAGGGTATTACAAACGAATACCTTCCCCCATATAAAACTCCATAATCTTCATTTTAAAAACAAAATCATACTTTGCCTGCAGCGCTTCTCTTTCGGCACTTGCTAACCTGGTCTGTGCTTCGTTAAACTCAACGGAGCTCACCATTCCCAACTCAAAACGCTGGCGGGTATAATCAAAAGATTCGCTGAAAGCATCCAGTGATTTGATGGTGGCCTGGTATTTTTGCCAGGCAGCTAATGCATCGGCATGAGCCTGGTGAATGGTTTTGTGCAGGTTGTTACGTGTGAGCTCATACCTGTTTTGGGCCCGGTCCAGGTCTACCTTTGAATGTTGTATGCGGGTTCGCACATCCAGGCGGTTAAAAATGGGAATACGAAGACTAAACCCGACAAATTGACTGAAGTTATCCCTGATCTGATCCCGGTAAGGCTTACGTTCAAAAATATTGTGGATATCATCGGCATATACCGGGGTTTCATCTTGCAGATAGCCCACCTGGACAGGACCAAAATTTTCCTGACCCACAAACTGCTGCGAAGCTTCAGAATACCCGGTTGAAAGGCTTCCTATCAATGAAATGGTGGGGCTCATACGTCCACGCTCCAGTGCAATTTGACGTTCTGCAACCAGGATACGTGTATTAGCTGCTTTTACCTTGGGCTCCACCTGCATCGCTCTATCGTAGGCCGCCTCGGGTTTTGTAAGCACAAACTGTTCGGTCATTTCAATATCGGGTCGTTGAATATCAAAATCATCAGCAGGGTCAAGATCAAGCAACTGTATGAGTTCGAGGTAGGCCAGCCTGAGGTTGTTTTCTGCATTGATAACATTCAGCTCTTCCTCAGCAAGCCGTGCTTCCATTTCAAGCACACTACCCCTGGGGAGTGTGCCACCCTGGTATAGCATCCGGGTACGTTCAAGTTGCTGACGTATTACCTCTGTTTGCTGGCGGGCCGTTTCTACGAAGTCTTCATTATACAAAATCTGCATATACGCTGCCGAAATGGTAAGAATCAGTTCGTTTTGAACACCTTCGGTATCGTGTTTAAGAGCGGTATTTCGCAACATCTGGTAGCGTAAATAGTTTACATTTTGGAAACCGGCAAACAACACCATTGATGAGGAAGCCGATGCATTTTGCCGCATAATCCGTTCGGTGGAAAACTCATTGGTAAAAGGGTCTACCGACCGGCCATAGCTAAATCCCTGAGTACTCTCGGCATTCAGATTCGGTAAAAAATTGCCATAAGATTGTTTCAAATCGTAACTACCGGTTATTTCATTATAACGCTGGAACTGGATATCCAGGTTGTGCTCAAGGGCATAATCAATACAATCTTCAAGGCTCCACAAAGTCTGGGGCGTCACTCCCGCAGCAACTAACGCGGAAATTATCAATCCAAAGAAAAGGCTTAGTTTCGTTTTCATAACAACTAGATTTTGTCCATGGTTTCTAAGAGTTCAGTTGGTTGAGTTAAGCTCAGATTCCGTATTTGTTTTTGAAAAAGGTAAGGGCCTTTAAAACCCTTACCTTCGCACTTAACCAATTAACCAATAAACTTACAGCCCCATTTTATCCAAAAGCATGCCACAGCTTATTATGCGCTGTATATGTGGTTATTACAAAACCTGTCCCATCCTTTTAAACCCCTAGGTGTTCGCTTATAACACATCAACCGTTCGCTTGCGGACACGCCTTAAAAAATTAGTTATCCATAAAAACCCAATTCTAATAAAAAAGATGGACTATCACTGATAATTCGCTGAGAACTGCATTTTTAACAAGAAGTAAATGCATCTTATTTTTATCTTTGTCATGTGGATACGAAAAATATGAGCTGTCAATGTTTGCAGCGGCTAATCAGTGAAAGGTTTGTTCACCAATCTTTAAGCGTTGCTTCAATCACCAAATCAGTCCAATTTTCACATGAGTAAGACCCAAACACCTAAAATAATTTGGTTTTTCGGCTTGCCTGGTTCAGGAAAAACCACCATTGCCAACCATCTTAAAAAAAGGTTGATTGCCCGTGGTGTAAATGCGTGTGTGCTGGATGGAGACCGTTTAAGAAAAGGACTTTGCAACGACCTGGGCTTTGACATGGTATCACGAGAAGAAAATGTAAGGCGTGCAGCCGAAGTGGCCAAAGTTTTTTGGGAGAACGGCATTAACTGTCTTTGCAGTTTTATTACCCCCACCTACAAATGCAGGGAGATTGTCAGAGGTATCCTTTGCCAGAATGACCTGATGGAGGTTTATGTAAATGCTCCCCTGAAAGTTTGTGAAAAAAGAGACAAAAAGGGGCTGTTTGATAAAGCCCGTAAAGGCATAGTTCCTGATTTTACAGGCATTAGCAGCCCTTTCGACCCTGTAGGGAAGGTACATCTCGAACTACCTACCCACTTAATGACTGTCGAGGAGTCGGTAACCAAATGCCTGGAAATATTTTTTGATGATTAGAAGATCCTATTCTCCTCTTGAATTTCATGACTAATGTTTCCCATCTGAATGAATATACTGATTTCAAATCAGGTTGAACCTCTCATGGATTGGACAGCCCTGCTAATCAGACATCTAAAACTCCACTTACAGTTTTTCAAATTTAACGACCATCTCGGTTATATGTCTAAAAAAGGTTGAATATCAACAACACTGTCACTGTAAAATTTAAATCATTAATCTTAATTATCAGGTTGAACCCGACAGACTTTATCCCAAAAAACCCACCAACCAAAACAAATTAATCCTTTGTTGCAACCTGTTGAGCGTCTCCAAATGTAATATTCAGCAGTACAATCTCAGGCCGGCTACCCACCCGAACTGGAGGCCCCCAGGTACCTATACCATTGGAAACATAAACATGCATCTGGTCAATTTTCCCATACCCTCTACTAATGGTATAAATGGCAGAAGTAATATAGTTAAGGGGCCATAACTGACCATGGTGGGTGTGGCCGGATAGCTGAAGATCTACCCCCAGGTTGGCTGCCTGCTCCAGATAATAAGGCTGATGATCCATCAATATCAGGGGAAATGAGTCATCAGCCTTACCAACCAGTTCATCAAGGTCTAGCCTTTCCCGGCCTGAAAAACGCTTTTTGTCCCGGTCTTCACGGCCGATAAGGTAAAAGCTGTCGTCAATCCTGACAACACTGTCGCGAACAATTTGCAATCCGTGGTTTTTCAGGTATTCATAGGCAGGTTCGGCACCGCCAATGTACTCATGGTTTCCCATCACCGCATACACACCCAAAGGGGCTTTGAGCCTTTTGAGGGTCTCACCAATGTTTTGCCGTAAAACAGGTTCCAGATCTTCATCCAGCACATCACCGGCTAAAAAAATGATTTCGGGTTGGAGCTTTTCCACCTCTTGTACTATTTTTTCAAAATGACCGTTGCCAATGAGTGTACCCAGGTGAATATCGGACATCATAACAGCCCGTAACTGTTTCCGGCCATTGGCTTCTTTGGGTATGTGTATGTTTTTCTGAACCACCACCGGGTGCAGGGTGTTAATATGTCCGGCAACGATGGTAATTAAAACCACCACAACCGTTCCGTAAAACAGTCCTGACTTGATTTTTTCGTAATTTTCTGTTACAAAAGCAGGATAAAAAGGGAAAAAATGGTGAACCACCCTTACCAGGTCGAACAGCACCAGGGCCAGGAAAAAGTAGAGCATAGCTGCCAGCCAGAAAGAGCCGGTCCAGACCAAGGCATCACTGGCGTATGACAAATAGAAGTTTTCAAGGGTGCGTCCGGCAACATAGGTACCGGCAAGGAACCAAAACACCCAGGGGAAAACATTTTTCAGGGTACTTCCATCGGGAAGTGACTGCATGCCACGTGTAAATATATAATAGTTTACCAATCCGTAGATGGTTAACACAATGGAGTAAAAAATTAAAAAAGCCATTTTTTGCATAAGATTAAAATGTATAGCAGATATAAAAACAGTGGCACCTGTTCTTTGTTTAACATCTTGGATACAAAATACAACAACAAGGCAATCTATTTCATTTTATTAAGAAATAATCCCTGGAAAATGCAGGTAAACCCAAACCCTTGGCTTGGGTTTCACGTACAAAAAATCACAGGAGTTATTCACTGACATGAAGAAACACATGACTCGAAAAGCAACAATCAAAGAAAAGCTGGCACAAGCCATAAAGTTTGTGGAGCGGGATGTATGGAAAATTCCATTAAAAGATCTGCCCCCAAGGAAGTCTTTTGTGATAAAACAGCTTAGGATTTTCATCCTGGCCTTCCGGGGATTCAAGGAAGATTTATTGCATTTGCGGGCATCTTCCCTTACCTACTACTCTTTGCTTGCCATTGTACCGGTTGTGGCCATGGGATTTGGCATTGCCAAGGGATTTGGTCTGGAAGCCTATTTGGAAAGACAGTTGAGGGAGGTGTTTACGGGCAGGGAAGAGGTTTTCGAATGGGTAATGGAGTTTGCCTACTCCATGCTTGAAACAACCCAGGGAGGACTTATAGCTGGCATCGGTCTGATCATTTTGCTTTACACCATCATTATCGTAATGATTAACGTAGAAGAATCATTCAACGGAATATGGCAAATAAAACAATCAAGACCTTTTTCAAGACGTGTCAGCGATTATTTTGCCATGATGCTGGTGGCGCCGCTGTTTTTCATCATGTCGAGTGCAGCTACAGTATTTCTCAACACCCAGGTTACCAATATTGCTCAAGAGCTGAAAATGTTCGAGTTCTTAAGCCCGGCCCTGTTGTTTCTTATAAATCTGACTCCCTACATTCTGATATGGATGGTTTTCACCCTGCTTTACATGGTAATGCCCAACACCAATGTTAAGGTTAGCTCCGCATTGATCGGGGCGATAATCGCCGGCACCATTTTTATTTTTATTCAGTGGGCGTACATCTATTTCCAGTTAGGCGTTTCAAGATACAACGCTATCTATGGTAGTTTTGCCGCACTTCCCCTGTTATTACTCTGGTTAAGAATCAGCTGGCTGATTGTTTTGTTTGGAGCCGAAATATCATACGCCAATCAAAATGTGGAGCACTATGAGTTTGAACACGAAGCCAAAAACCTAAGTCCCTTTAACAAAAAGATTATGGCTTTATACATGTACCACACCATGGTCAGGCGCTTTGCCGAAGAAAAGCCACCTTTTACGCCTACCCAGTTTTCAGATGAGCTTGAAATGCCCATTAAGCTGGTGCGGGAAATTTTAGACGAGCTGGAAAGCGTCAACCTGGTTTCTCAAACCACTTCCGCACATCATAAAGAAAATGCGTATCAGCCTGCCACTGACATAACAAAAGTAAAAATCAGAACCTTGATCGAAAAAATGGAGCACAAGGGCATGAATGTTCTTATTGCCAAAGAATCAGAAGAGTTAAACAAACTCAAAAACACGCTCAAGGCTTTTGAGCAGAGCCTGAACAAGTCCTCCGAAAACCGGCTTATCAAAGACCTGTAGATCGCTTTTAGGCACACCAGAAATCATAAGGCGCTTTATCCCGGGAGAGGCATCAGTATTTGTATTTCCCGTATTTCTTCACCAAAAACATTATCACCAGGGTGGCCACAAGGCTGAAGCCGGCATAATAGAGCCCTTGGGTTCCTTTGCCCAGGTTTTCATAAGTGCCGTCGGTAACTTTATGCTGAAAAAGATAGAAAAAGGTAACAGCTGCGGCATTGTTGACAAAGTGCGCCACAATTGCAGGCCAGACACTTCCCGAGAAAACAACCAAATAGCCAAACAACACCCCCAAAACCATACGTGGGAAAAAACCAAAAAACTGAATGTGTATGGCACTAAAAAGGATAGCAGTTATCCATACAGCCCAATGGGCATTTCCGGTCCAACGGGAAAACACACGCATTAAAACACCCCTGAACATCAGCTCTTCTCCTATAGCAGGAATCATGGCTATCATAAAAATATTAAACAGCAACCCCCAAACCGTCTCTACACTCAGAAATGTATTGGTTATCCTTTCCGCACTCTCCTCCCGCGCGCGAATCCAGTCTTCCACATACTCAAGGCTTTGGGGAAGCTGCATTTCCATATTCATTTCCAAAATAAAGTTAATAAAAGGAACTGCTGCAAATATCAGTACAGCAGAAAGAACAAACGTTCGCAAGGAAGGCCATACATCCAGGTAGAGATATCCAGTTACCTGGCTGCCAAACAAATAGGCTAGCAAAAAGGAGGGGATGATAAACATGCCCAGGTGGCTGATAATCTGCATGTACTTGCCAAAATGAATAGCTTTGCTGGAGGAGATGTCCAGGCCCTCCATAAACTGTAACACCTCACTCCCAAAAAATGGCAATGCCAGGGCAACGCCAATCAAAATAGTAATAAGACTAACTATTAAAACGACCCCCAGGGTTACAATCAACTGGCCGGAAGAATGAATCCCTGACAGCATTGCTCGATTTCGCATAGAAATAAGTTTATTATTTTTGCAACAAATTCCGGCAATGCACCATCCAGGGATAAGAGAAGTTCACGCAACTCATCCAATTATTGTTGCCGGTATTTTTCCCGGCACTATGGCATCCGGGATTTTACATATTAAGTAAGTGTAATATTCAACACAGATATTACAAACCTAGTACATTTTTTGTTGACCTGAGCGATAATTCCTAAAACCAATGACTTTTTTCCGCAAAACATCTTTTGGTAACACCATTTTTAACAATATACCACTTGTTTTAGCACCCATGGAAGATGTTACAGATCCTCCTTTCAGGGTACTGTGCAAGGAGTTGGGTGCCGACTGGGTGTTCAACGAATTCATTTCCTCTGACGGACTGATACGTGATGCTGTAAAAAGCAAAGTGAAAATGGACATTTATCCCGGAGAACGGCCTGTATCCCTGCAGATTTTCGGTGCCCATATCCCTTCTATGGTCGAGGCGGCTCAAATGGTGGAATCTGCAAAACCCGATTTTATCGACATCAATTTTGGTTGTCCGGTGCGAAAAGTAGCCTCAAAAGGTGCGGGTGCAGGTATGTTGCAGGATATCCCGAAAATGATCGAAATGACCCGTCAGGTGGTACAAGCGGTCAACACCCCGGTAACGGTAAAAACCCGCCTGGGCTGGGATGAAAACAACAAAAACATTGTGGATATTGCTGAGCGCCTGCAGGATGTAGGCATAGCTACTTTAACTATTCATGGACGCACCCGCAGTCAGCTTTATAAAGGTACAGCCGACTGGACTCTTATCGGAGAAGTGAAAAACAACCCCCGGATGAACATCCCCATCATCGGCAACGGTGATATTAAGGACCCCTTTTCGGCCAAAGAAGCCCTGGAAAAATATGGTGTGGATGGATTGATGATAGGGCGCGCCAGCATAGGAAACCCGTGGATATTTAAACAAATAAGGCACTTCTTTGAAACCGGGAATTTAATCCCTCCCCCATCGCTACAGGAAAAAGCCCGCATTTGTAAGAGGCACCTGCAGATGTCTGTTGAATGGAAAGGAGAAAAAACCGCCGTTTTCGAAATGCGTAGACATTACTGCACCTATTTTAAAGGGATCAAAAACTTCAAACCTTTTCGCATGAAACTGGTAACAGCCCATTCCGCCCAGGAGGTTTACGAGCTGATTGACCGCATTGCCATTACCGACTTTGAAGCTTTTGAAGGAAGTATTCCCTAAGTTTTCCTCCTTTAAAAAACTCACTTACATCTTCTTTTTCCAGGTCAACCCAATAGGCATACAAGCCGGCTTTTTTTGCCCCCTCAACATGTTGGCGGGTGTCGTCAAAAAACAGGGTTTCAGATGCTTTAAGGCCATTTTCACGGAGTACATGTTCGAAAATTTCCACATCAGGTTTTCGCATACCTATTTCAAAAGACAGGTACTGCTGCTCAAACAGCTCACCCAACCCCTTGTAGCCATGCGCTTTATGCAAATCATGGATATAGGCCGGATAATGGATCGCATTGGTGTTGCTGAGCAAAAAAGTGCGGTAGTTTTTTCGGGTATGCTCCAAAAGATGGATTTTTTCTTTGGGAAAATCAAACAGCATCGCATTCCATGCATCATCAATCTGTTCATCGGTAAGATCCAGGTTTGAAAGCTCTCTTAACTGACCGCGAAATTCATCAGGGGTAACATCCCCTTTATCAAGGCGGTCAAACAAGTGATTTTGTTTGGCCTGGGTAAAAAAAGTTTCAAACTGTGTAACGCCAAGTTTTTTAAACGCATTTATGGTGGCATGGTAGTCAATATTAAGCAGTATACCACCCAAATCGAATATGATATTTTTGAAGTGCATTTGAATAAACGGTTAACATGAGCAGGCAAAAATAAGACTTTTAGCCGAAATTAAAATTTTACTATTTTTGATGCTGGAAAAAAGGAGCAAAATGCTCTTTGCATTTTATGAACCAAACTTATTTATCAGCATGAAGCTAAACAAAACCTTAAAGAAAATAGCCGGCATTTTGTCATTATTTTTTCTCCCGGCATTCTTTTCTCTTACAGTCCAAAGCCAGATCATCACCTCCGACCCCATTTTGCCCACCGACCAGGAAGTAGTTCATATCTATTTTGATGCCACCGGCACCAATATGGAGGGGTATGATGGCAACGTATACGCCCATACCGGTGTAAATATTGAGGGTGTGGGCAACTGGCAACATGTAATTGGCGGTTGGGGAGACAACTCTGCCCAACCCCAGCTGGAGAAAATTGATGATGATTTTTACCTTTTGGAAATTACCCCCAACATCAGGGACTTTTACAGTGTACCTGAAGATGAGATTGTAACAGGCCTTGCCTTTGTTTTCAGAGCTGAAGAAGAATCTCCACAAAGCCAGGATCTTTTTGTGGATGTCTTTGAGGCGGGAGTTCTCAGCATTTCCATTCTGAATCCTCCCAAAACCGAGCCCATTGTTGAACACGGTGAAAGCATTGAAATTCTGGCCGCTGCCATTGACTCAGATGAAATCAACCTTTACATTGACAATGAGCAGGTAAGCAACACCACCGAGAGCCAAATCACCTACGTTTTTGACAGTAGCGACTATGGATATGGCACATTTTGGGTAAAGGCTACCGCCACCAGTGGCGAGGAAAGTGTTTCAGACTCTACCTATCTGTTTGTCAGACCAGAACCTGTAACAGAAGAACTGCCCGGGGGCCTCATTCCCGGAATCAATTATCTGGATGATAATACCGTAACACTGGTTCTGCATGACCCACCTGCAGCCAAAGAGTTTGTTTTTGCCATTGGCGACTTCAACGACTGGATGGTTACCGAAGATCATTACATGAAAAGAACACCCGATGGCACCCATTACTGGATTACCATCAGCGACCTTACCGCAGACCAGGAGTATGGATTCCAATACTTCATTGATAACGAGATCCGCCTGGCCGACCCTTACACCCACAAAATTTTAGACCCGTGGAACGACCCATATTTAGATGAATTCACCTACCCTAATCTGAAAGAATACCCTTCAGATAAAACAGACGGCTATGTAAGTATCATGCACCCCGGGAGAGAGCCCTACCAATGGGAAGTCACCGACTTTACACCACCGGCACCCGAGGATATGGTAGTTTACGAGTTGCTCATACGCGACTTTGTGGAAACATCGGCCATAAAAACAGTGATGGACTCACTGGATTATCTGCAAAATCTGGGAGTAAATGTTATCGAGCTGATGCCTGTAAACCAGTTTGAAGGCAACATCTCCTGGGGCTACAATCCTGCAACCTATTTTGCCACAGATAAAGCTTATGGCACCCGGGAAGATTACAAAAAATTTATTGATGAATGCCACAAGCGTGGCATAGCCGTGGTATTGGATATTGTGCTGAATCACTCTTTCAATCTCTCCCCCATGGTGCAGATGTATTTTGATCCAGACGCAGGCAACTGGGGACAACCTTCACCCGAAAACCCCTGGTATCTTGAAGAATGCCCCCACGAGCCATGGTGCTGGGGCCAAACCTTTGACCAGGACAGCCCCCACGTCCATGAGTTTTTTGACAGAGTAACCGAATACTGGCTCACCGAGTTTAAGGTGGACGGTTTTCGATTTGATTTTACCAAAGGCTTTACCAATGAACAATCCGAAGGCGATGGATGGCAGTACGACCAGGCCAGGATTGACAACCTCAAGCGCATTGCCGACCATATGTGGTCAATAAATCCTGATGCCTATGTCATTCTTGAGCACTTTACTGAAAACAGCGAAGAAAAAGAGCTTGCCGAATACGATATGCTGATTTGGGGAAACATTACCCATGCCTACCATGAAGCAGCCATGGGCTGGATTGATAACAGCAATTTCGATTGGATTTCTCACATCAACAGAGGTTGGGATGTACCACACCTTGTTGGATACATGGAAAGCCATGATGAAGAGCGCATCATGTACAGGAACCAAATGTACGGAAACGCAGGACTGGACTATGATATTCAGCAAAAAACCACTGCCCTGGAGCGATCCGAACTTCTGGCAGCATTTTACTTTACCATCCCGGGGCCAAAAATGATCTGGCAGTTTGGTGAGTTGGGGTATGATTACTCCATCAACCATTGTGGAAATGCACCTGTAGATCCCATCCCTGGAAATATTGATGAAGATGATCCTGGCCGATGCCGTACCGATCCCAAACCCATCCGCTGGGATTACTACGACGACTGGCGCCGCAAACGCCTTTATGACGTCTATGCAATGCTCATTGACCTGAAAAAGGAATACGATGTTTTCCGTACGGATGACTACACCCTTGCCCTGGGAGGTGAAAACAAACGAATCCATCTCAATCATGAGTCGGGTAATGTGACCATCGTGGGTAATTTTGGGGTAACAGAAAACACTTTCAATCCTAATTTCCAGCATACGGGTACATGGTACGAATTCTTCTCCAGGGAGACTTTGGAGGTGGAAGATTTAAGTGACCCCATCACCTTGCAGCCCGGAGAGTACAGGTTATACTCCACCCAGGAATTCCCCGATCACGGCGTTTCTCTAAGTGCCGACAACCTGGAAACAGAAAACCAGACCTCCGTACAGGTGTTCCCCAATCCATCTGATGAAGGTTTTAATTTCCGTGTACCGGATGACAATGCCTACCATCTGCAAATTATCAATCTAAAGGGACAGGTAGTCTTTGAAAACAGAAATGCCTTTGGCCCGGGTCAATCTGAATTTTTCTGGAACAGCAACCTGAGCAATGGTGATAAGGCCAGCCCCGGTCTTTATTTCTACAACATTTACACAAAAGATGACACCCTTAGTGGTAAAATTATGGTCAGGTAAACCATCAACCCTAATCCTAAACATCACAATCCCTGGTTTTCAAAAGCCGGGGATTTTTTTATGGAGTAACAATAAATTAGTATAAAAGATGCACCTCCTTAAAACGAAAAATCGATTCCGGTAAGGTGCAAAATTCCGGTCAGCTTATTTAGGGTACGAAAGCTTTAAAGGGTCATCAACCCGTTGGATGATGCACAAAAACAAATCCCAGGAGAAATAAAATGTGTAAAGCAAAAGATGAAAACTGCAAAACCGTTTTGACAGGAACAAAACAGGACCACCTGAAAACAGGAATCCCCGAAAATATTATCCGGCACCAGACTGTTTATGTTTACGAATTGCGTAATTTTGCTGCTTGACTCACCAACCAAACACTTTAAATAATCATGAAAAAACGAATTCACATCAACATCTTCATGGCATTCCTTTTGGTTGCCCTGATTGCAAGCAGTTGCGTGCCTGCCCGCAAATATGAAGACATGGCTGAAAGGAGAGAGCAGGCTGAACAGCAAAACCGCCATCTCAAAGATGAAAACGAAAACCTGTTTACCCAAAACAACGAGCTGCGAAACGAGCGGGATAAACTCCAACAACAGGTGGAATCTATTAAAAACGACACTACCCGGATCGGTAAAGCCAAGAGAAACATCCAGGCTGATTATGACAGGTTGAGCAAAACCTATGAGGTGGTTCTTGAACAAAACGAAAAGCTTATGGAAGGCAAGGAGCTCGAAACCAACAGAATACTCCAACGACTACAGGAAACCCAGGAGGATTTGCAAGAACGTGAAGATGAACTTCGCAGGGCCACCGCACTTATGGAGGAAAAAGAACAAAACCTCAATGCTTTAAATGAGCGCCTCCAGCAGTCTGCTATCGAACTATCGCAAAAAGCGGAGAGGGTTAATGAACTGGAATCTATCCTGGAAAGCCAGGAGGAAGCAGTGCAGCAGCTCAGGAAAAGCGTTTCCAATGCACTGCTTGGCTTTGAAGGAGACGGCCTGTCGGTGGAAATCAAAAACGGCAAAGTATATGTCTCACTGGAAGAACGGTTGCTGTTTGCTACCGGAAGTACTTCCGTTGGCAGTGAAGGAGTAAGTGCACTAAAACAATTGGCTGAAGTACTGGAAAGAAATCCCGATATCAGCGTCCTCATAGAAGGACATACCGATGATGTGCCTTTCCGTCCGGGAAGCCAAATCAAAGACAATTGGGAGCTGAGTGTCCTTAGGGCTACCGCCATCGTAAGGATATTACTTGAACACAGCGATATTGATCCGCAACGGCTTACCGCTGCCGGCCGGGGAGAACACCTGCCACTGGACCCGGACCAAACTCCTGAAGCAAGGCAAAAAAACCGCCGCACCGAAATCATCCTTACCCCCAAACTGGACGACCTTTTTCAAATTATTGAATCCAGCTAAAGGGTAAATTAAAATACAGCACACCCCTATTTTATAAAAAAAGACGGATATCAGCCCGGTTGCAGCCAACTTTTGCAACCGGGTTTTTTGTGGTTGACTACACCGGGCCATCATATCGCTAAAAAATTAAATCATCCTATTAATCAAGCCCATAAGTCATTCTCAGATTAAAATTAATTTTTTTTAAGAGTTGGTTCGTGTTGCCCTGCATTTATTGTATCTTTACTCCACAAACTCAAACTTTTATCCTATGAGCACACTGAATCTAACCCTTGACAATTTTGAAGAGTGTTTCCCTGAAGATTTCACCCCTTATGAAAAGGCATGTGCAAAAACACTTTTTTACAAAGCTTTTGCTTTGAAGATGCATGGCTATTACCAGGGAAAGATGCAAACCGTCCCCAAAGCCCCGGTATACGGGTTCAACTGGTTCAACGCCTGGTACACACCAGGTGTATCCAGGGTCAGCACAAGCATCCGCGACAACAATGACACATCCTATGAGCTGTCAAACAGAGGAAACCTGGTAGCTGTTGTGAGCGACTCCACCCGCGTTTTGGGCGATGGAAACTGTACCCCACCAGGAGGTCTGGGCGTTATGGAGGGTAAAGCATTTTTGATGAAGTACCTTGGGGGGATTGATGCTGTTGCCCTATGCGTGGACAGCCGTAACGAAAAGGGAGAACACGATGCACAGAAAATCATTGATTTTGTAAAGATGCTGCAGCCCAGTTTCGGAGCCATCAACCTGGAGGATATTTCTCAGCCCAACTGCTACCATGTGTTGGACACCTTACGGGAGGAGTGTGAAATCCCGGTATGGCACGATGATGCCCAGGGTACAGCCTGTGTTACCCTTGCAGCTCTCATCAACGCACTGAAACTAGCAGACAAAAAAATGGGAGATGTAAAAATCGTATACCTGGGTGCCGGAGCATCCAACACCACTATAGCCCGCATTGTAAACCAGGCGGGAGCCGATCCTGGCAAATCCATCATGTTTGACTCAAAAGGCGCTTTACATAAAGGTCGTAAGGACATTGAGGAAGACAGCCGCTTTTATCGCAAATGGGAGCTATGCCGAATCACCAATCCCGGCCAGGTAGAAACCATGGAGGAGGCCATAAAGGGAGCAGACGTACTCATCTCGCTATCTACCCCGGGCCCGGATCTGGTAAAGAAAAAATGGATAGAGGCCATGGGCAGCAAACCCATCGTTTTTGTTTGTGCAAACCCCGTCCCTGAAATTTATCCCTACTCGGCCAAAGAGGCAGGTGCATATATTGTTGCCACAGGGCGCGGAGATTTCCCCAACCAGGTTAACAACTCAGTGGGCTTTCCGGGCATCCTGAAAGGAGCACTGCTGGTAAGAGCCAGCAAAATTACCGATGAAATGGCCATTGCCGCTGCCCAGTCCATTGCCAGGTTCACAGAAAAGCGAGGCATGCATACCGAAAGTATCATCGCCAACATGAATGAAACCGAGGTGTTTCCCTATGAAGCTGCGGATGTGGCCATGCAAGCCATCAAAGATGGTGTGGCACGGCGCAAAATGACATGGCAGGAGGCATATGATAAAGCCAGCCATGACATCCACAAAACCAGGGACATAACAAAAGCATTGCAGGAAACCAACTTAATTGAAGAGCCACCGCAAAAAATCATACAGGAATCCCTTGATACAGCAATTCGAAAAGTTCGTACCCCTTAAACCTGAAATTAACAGCAACTTAGGTAGTTTTAGTTTTTACAGGCATAGATTTATTTATTAAATTTGCCGGTTCATTCTAAACTCCTGGTTGTATGATAGCATTTATAGAAGGTGAAGTGGATGAAATAACTCCGGCTTATGTGGTGATAAACTGCAACGGGGTGGGCTATATGCTGCATATTTCATTAAACACCTATTCGAAAATACAGCAATCAAAAAGGGTAAGGTTGCTCACTTCCATGATAGTACGGGAAGATGCACATACCCTTTTTGGTTTTGCCGGCCCCGAAGAGAAAACCCTTTTCGGACATCTGATTTCAGTTAGCGGAGTTGGACCTAATACCGCCAGAATGATTCTCTCATCCATGTCAGCTGAAGATATTCACAATGCTATCATAAACAACAACACATCTGTTCTTCAATCCATCAAAGGAATTGGGGCCAAGTCGGCCCAAAGAATTATTGTTGATTTGAAAGACAAACTGGAAAAAGAGGGTGTTTTACCACAGGAAAATTTAATACCGGCAGACAATACAATCCGGCAGGAAGCGTTATCTGCTTTAGTGATGCTTGGCTATAACAAGTCTGCAGCCCAAAAAACACTGAATCAGATTTTAAAGAAAAACACAGGTGTCGACTGGAGCGTGGAAATGCTTATCAAAGAGGCACTCAAGTATGCTTAATCCAATTTGCCAAAACTTTTTTAAAATACTCATAGGTGCTATTTCTCTTTCGTACACTAAAGGCATTACCGGTTTTACTGCTCGTATCGTTAATACTTTTTGCTGAAGATTCCATTGCTGTGGCATCCTTCCAACAAAACCCGGAGGATACCATTGCACCTTTTTCCCCGGTACCTGATACAACCCTTACGGATGTACAACCCATCCCCACCACTTCTGCTGCCAGCCCATCTGATTACATGTTCCAGCCGCCCCATCAACGCGGAATGCTGCTGGCTGAACCCGAAAATGTGGTCACCGAAATACATTATGACCCCGAAACCAACCAGTATTACAAGGTGAGAAAGATGGGCGATCATGTTATTGGCAGACCCCAGTACATCAATTTTGATGACTTCCTGGAGTATGACATGGACCGCTCATTGCGGCGCTACTGGCACGAAAGGTCACAGCCACAGGATTTTGAAAGAGATGACGGCATCATTCCTCAAATTTATGTGGGTGGAGAAGTATTTGACAGGATTTTTGGCGGAAGCACCATTGATATCCGCCCCACCGGATCGGCAGAGCTCATCTTCGGAGTCCTTTCCAACAGACGTGAAGACCCATCACTGGATGAAAGAAGAAGGCAAACCACCAACTTTGATTTTCAGCAGAAAATTCAACTCTCGGTACAGGCCCAAATTGGTGAAAAAATTGACATCCAGACCAATTACAACACAGAGGCAAGCTTCGACTTCGAAAATAAAATGAAGCTGGAATACCGCGGCCATGAGGATGAAATATTGCAGCTTATCGAAGCAGGTGACGTAACTCTTCCCCTGCCCGGCTCGCTTATTTCGGGCAACCAGGGTCTTTTTGGTTTTAAAACACAATTGCGCTTTGGCCACACCACCATCACCAGTGTATTTTCGCAACAACGTACCGAGTCCAAGTCCATAGAGGTACAGGGTGGTGCACAAACCACCGAGTATGAGTTTAAAGCTGATGATTACGAAGCAAACCGGCACTACTTTTTGGGTCAGTATTTTCGTGACAACTATGACGAAGCCATGGAGAGCCTGCCCGTTATCGGCTCCAATGTTATCATCAACAGGATAGAGGTATGGATAACCAACATCGGAGCTGCCACAGAAGACAATCGCAACATTGTTGCTTTCTCTGACCTGGGAGAAGCAGACCCCTA
>SL_3KL_010_SEDDRAFT_10000640_pt1 | contig 29509 bp, 22 predicted proteins | sample SodLakKL_010_SED_2_FD_10381 | JGI IMG/M metagenome (IMG submission 10381)
TTATACAATTGCAAAATAAAAACCACCTTTAAGTATTCATTTTTAAATATTTACGAGTAGAAATTATTAGAAATAGAGTCTGAACTTCCGATTAAGCATTGTTTCAGTCTGTTTTGATGAAAGTTGTTATTTGTAAATTTGCGCAAGAACCTAAAGATTTTGCTGTCCAAAAAAAATGCCCGGCTGTCATCAACCGGGCATTTTAAAAATTTGAAACAATTTATAACATTACAGCATCATCGAAAGCGGATTTTCCAGAAGCTGGCGAAGTGTATTCAGAAACTCGGCAGCTTTTGCGCCATCCACTATACGGTGATCGCTGGAGAGTGTGACTTTCATCCGCTTGCCTGGCACCACTTCTCCGTTTTTCACGACCGGAACATCTCGAATTGCACCCACAGCCAGTATACTTGCATTTGGTGGGTTGATGATAGCTGTAAACTCCTCGATGCCAAACATTCCCAGATTACTGATGGTAAACGTGCTTCCTTCCATCTGTTCCGGCTGTAATTTGCGGTCGCGGGCCAGTTCGGCAAGTTCTCTCGTCTCGACTGAGATTTGCCGTAAATTCTTTTTATCGGCATGATTGATGACCGGTGTCATCAGTCCCTCGTCAATGGCTACTGCAACAGCAACATTCACATCACCGTGCTTGCGAATCACATCATCCATCCAGGACGAGTTCACATACGGATGGCGCCGGAGCGCTACTGCACACGCTTTCACCACAATATCGTTGAAGCTGATTTTAACCTCACTCACCTCGTTCAGTTTCTCACGCGCGTCAATTGCATGCTCCATGTCGATGTCCACTGTTTCATAAAAGTGCGGACTGGTGAACTTGCTTTCAGACAGACGCTTGGCAATCACTTTTCGCATCTGAGAAACTTTAATCTCTTCAGACTCTTCCGACTCAAAAGTAACTGCTGGGGCAGCCGGTTTTTCAGCCTTCTCAGGTGTATAATCTTCAATATCGCGTTTTACGATTCGGCCATCAGGCCCGGTGCCTTTCACGCTTCTCAGGTCAATTCCTTTATCTTCAGCCATTTTCCTGGCAAGCGGCGAAGCTTTTATGCGTCCGTCATCATCTTCAGATGCTTCCGTAGTTTTTACTTCTTCTTTGGGTTCTTCTTTTTCTTCGGATCTTTCTTCTTCACTGTCCTCAGCCGGAGCGCCGTTTTTATCAAGGCCATCAAGAATTTCGCTGATGTCTTCGCCCTCATCGCCAATAACAGCCATCACACCGCCCAGGGGTACGGCATCGCCTTCACCAACAAGAATTTTCAGAACGGTGCCGCTGTCAAAAACTTCCACTTCCATGGTAGCTTTGTCAGTTTCCACTTCGGCGATCACATCGCCGGATTCTACTTTGTCCCCTTCACTAACATTCCACTTGGCGATAACCCCTTCTTCCATGGTATCGCTCAATTTGGGCATCTCAATTTTCTGTGCCATATTTTTTAACTCTTCAACTTTTTATTTGATTCAATTTCGATTTATATCTTTGAACGTTACTAAGCAAAAAATGAAAAGGCAAAACTGAAACGCTGATAATCAACGTTTATCAATTTTCACTTGTCAAAATTCTCAATTCCTGTAAGTTACAGCATTTACGGCTTCAATTACCTGCTTAGCATCGGGCAGCCAGAGGTCGAACAACGGCTTCGAAAATGGAGCGCTCACATCTGGAAGTGTAACCCTCTGAACCGGGGCATCCAGGTAATCGAACGCTTCGCGCTGAATTAAAAAGCCGGTTTCGGCTGCAACTCCGCCAAACGGATGCGCCTCATCCACAACCACGCAGCGGTTTGTTTTCTTAACCGACTTTACAATGGCTTCAATGTCCAGCGGCTTGATGGTTCTCGGATCGATGATTTCTGCCTCCACTCCATCTTTTTCAAGCTGTGCTGCAGCCTGTTTTGCGATATGATACATCTTACCGGTAGCAACGATGGTCACATCATCGCCTTCGCGTTTTACCTTTGCTTTGCCAATCGGGATGATGTAGTCCTCCTCTTCAGACACCTCTCCTCTCATACCATACATCTGCTCCGATTCCATGAAAATGACTGTATCATCACTTCGGATGGCAGATTTTAGCAGGCCCTTGGCATCGTCGGGCTCGGATGGATAGATTACCGCCATGCCCGGAAAATGAGCATACATCGAATCGTAAGCCACCGAATGTGTGGCACCCAGTTGCCCGGCCGAGGCATTTGGCCCTCTGAAAACAATAGGGACACTCGCCTGTCCGCCAAGCATGTACCGGACCTTTGACGCATGGTTTATGATCTGATCAGCGGCCAGTACGGCAAAATTGAAAGTCATAAACTCAACAATTGGCCTCAATCCGTTCATAGCGGCCCCTACACCAATGCCAGCAAAACCGAGTTCAGAAATCGGGGTATCAATCACCCTTTTAAAACCATATTTATCGAGCAGCCCTTCTGTAACTTTATAGGCTCCGTCGTATTCGGCAACTTCTTCTCCCATAATGAACACGCGTTCATCACGGCCCATCTCTTCATCAATTGCCTGGTTTAAAGCTTCTCGAAATTGTAATTCAGCCATTATTCTAATTCTTTATTAAATATCTTTGGTTCGCTAACAGGTTCGGTTTGATTATTTTTTATCGTGGAAATGCGGTGTACCCGTAAACATGTCTTCGTAAAGTTCTTCCGGTTCCGGGAAAGGTGACTCTTCAGCAAATTCGATTGCCTCGAGCACTTCATCTTCTACTTTCTGTTCAATTTCTTCGACTTCCTTTTTCTTCAGGACCTTCTCATCAAGAATATATTTTTTCATCCGCTCAATGGGGTCGGTTTTTTGATATTCCTTAAGCTCTTCCTTTGTCCGGTATTTTTGAGGGTCAGACATGGAGTGTCCCCGGTAGCGATAGGTACGAATTTCCACAAAGTATGGAATGCTTTCTTCACGCACTTCGTCGGCAATTCGCTTCATATTTTCATAAACCGTAAAGACATCCATTCCATTAAACATGGCACTTTTCATGCCGTAGCCGTTGGCTCTTTCGTAGATTTCTCCCACGGTATGGCGGGTTGCCGCCGTTCCCATAGAGTAGCCGTTATTTTCAACCACATAAATGCAGGGCAATTTCCAGAGCTGGCTCATGTTCAGCGTCTCATGCAGTGCACCCTGGTCTACGGCGCCATCACCAAAAAAGCAGGCGGAAATGCGCCCATTTTCCTGGTATTTATTTGCAAATGCCAAACCTCCGCCAATCGGGATGTGACCGCCCACAATACCGTAGCCGCCCCAGAAATGCTCCTTAACATTGGCAAAGTGCATGGAGCCGCCTTTCCCTTTAGAGCAGCCCGTTGCTTTACCAAACAATTCAGCCATTCCTTCTTTTGCACTGATACCTCGTACCAGTCCCCATCCATGGTCACGGTATGCCGTTATGATATCATCATCGTCATTCAAGGCAAATACAGTTCCGGTAGATACGGCTTCCTGGCCGATGTAGAGGTGCAAAAACCCACCAAATTTACCTTTTTGATACATCTGCATGGCCCGCTCTTCGAACCTTCGCTGAAGGTACATCTGGTCGTACATTTTTACCAAATCATCGTCTGATAGCCCGAGTTCCTTGTGCGTCTTATCGGTTGGATCGGGCAGATTTACCGACTTTTCAACTTTTTTATTCTCACCGTTATATGATCCAATCGGGGTGAAAACAGGTTCAGTTTTTTTATTAGCCATAAGGAAATATTTGTACGATCTATCTATTTAAATTTTGCTCAGAATATACCCAAAATTTCAGAAGTTTACAGACGGGTATGCTCCGATTATCATTTTACCTTTTGCAGCCATTCTTTAGCAGCAGCAAAGGCATCATTAATTTTTTCGGGATGCCTTCCGCCTGCGGTTGCGAGATTTGGCTGGCCGCCTCCGCCGCCTCCAACAATTTTTCCAAGATCCGAAACCAGTGCTCCCGCTTTCAGTCCTTCAGCTACCAGGTCGTCCGTGATTGCAGCCATAAGATACACTTTCCCCTCCTCCGCATCGGCTGATGCCAGCACAATCACGCTTTTCTCCTTCTTTTTTTGAAGGGCATCATAACCAAGCTGCTTTAGCCTGCCCATATCACCTTCATTCACTTCACCGGTATAAAGGCTCACATCTCCGACCTGGTGTCCATTTCTCAAAAATGCATCCAGTTCGTTTAATGCCTGCTGTTGCTGAATTTTTTTCAGCTCTTTTTCGAGTCTTTTGTTTTGTTGGATAAGCTCAGCCACCCGGTCAGCCGGATTTGCCTGGCTTCCCAGTTTTTCTTTTATCTGCTCCAATAGTTTTTTCTCCTGCCGCAAAAATTCATCAACATGGCGGCCTGTTACAGCTTCCACCCTCCGGATACCGGCAGCCACCGAGGTTTCGCCTGTAAACCTGAAATATCCGATTTTCCCGGTAGCGTCCACATGGGTGCCGCCGCAAAATTCTACAGAATAATCGGGGTCAAACGTAATTACCCGGACAAAATCGCCATATTTTTCACCGAAAAGCATCATGGCTCCGCGTTCTTTGGCTTCTTCAATTGGTACTGAACGCTCATCAAGCAATGGGATGTTTTCCTGAATTTTCCGGTTTACCTGACGCTCCACTTCTTCCAGCTCTTCCGGCTTTACCGCTTCAAAGTGTGAAAAATCGAACCGAAGGCGGTCAGGCGCCACAAGCGATCCTCTTTGTACCACATGATCTCCGAGGACGTCCCTCAGGGCAGCATGCATAAGGTGGGTGGCGGTGTGATGTTTTTCAATTTCCTTCCGCCGGTCATCGTCCACTTTTGCCAGCCAGTTTCCGGATGGATCAGCCGGCAGTTTATCCACGTAATGTATGTGTCCGTCAGGCGTATGCTGAACATCGGTAACCCGGATGGATTCTCCGTTTTTTTCAAGCACGCCTGTGTCGGCAATTTGGCCGCCCGCCTCGGCATAAAACGGGCTTTTATCGAGCAGAATCAGATGCCGGTCATCTTTGGAGCTGGTTGCCAGTATTCTGGCTTCTGTTTCAAGCTCATCATAACCGGTAAACGTGAATTCGCTCTCAGACAGAATATTCCAGTTCATTTCTCCGCCCTGTTTTGCCTGGAACTTACCGGCCGCACGGGCTCTCTCCTTTTGTTCCTGCATCAGCCGGTCAAAACCCTCAACATCCACCTCTATGCCTTTTTCGCGTGCCATCAGTTCGGTCAGGTCAATCGGAAATCCATATGTGTCATGAAGTTTGAATGCATTTTCACCGGAGAGCCTGTCTGTACCTTCAATCATTTCGTGAAAGAGGGCAATGCCCTGGCCCAGTGTGTTTAAAAAGCTTTTTTCCTCAGCCAGAATCACATTTTGCACATATTTTTTCTGAGCCTCTAAGACCGGAAAAACTTCCCTGAACTGATCTGACAGCACCGGTACAAGTTTGCTCATAAACGGTGTTTTCAGGTTCAGGCGGTCCCAGCCGTAGCGAACGGCACGCCGCAAAATTCTTCTGATCACATAACCACGGCTTTCGTTCGATGGCGAAGCTCCATCAGCAATGGCAAAACTCACTGCGCGGATGTGGTCGGCAATCACCCTCATGGCGATATCGGTTTCTTCATCATCACCGTAGTTTTTTCCGGAGATGGCTGAAATCTCCTGAATAATCGGCTGAAAAACATCGGTGTCGTAGTTGGAGGTTTTGCCCTGTAACACCGCACACATCCGTTCAAAACCCATTCCGGTATCCACATGGTTGGCTGGAAGTTTTTCCAGCGTACCGTCAGGCTGCCGGTTAAACTGAATAAAAACCAGGTTCCAGATCTCCATCACACGAGGATCGTCTTTGTTCACAATTTCAGAGCCTGGCTGTTTATTTCTCTCTTCATCCGACCTCAAATCAATATGAACTTCTGAACAGGGCCCGCACGGTCCCGTTTCTCCCATTTCCCAAAAATTATCTTTTTTATCGAACTTCAGGATGTGATCGTGGGCAATGCCTGTCTTCTCTTTCCACAAGTCGATCGACTCCTGATCTACGGGCAGTCCCTCAGCTTCACTGCCTTCAAAAACCGTTGCATAGAGTCGGTCAGGCTCAAGCCCCCAGCGGTCAACCAGCAGTTCCCATGCCCACTCAATGGCTTCAGCTTTAAAATAATCGCCGAACGACCAGTTGCCCAGCATTTCGAAAAGCGTGTGGTGATAGGTGTCGTGGCCAACCTCTTCAAGGTCATTGTGTTTGCCGCTCACACGGATGCAGCGCTGTGTGTCTGCCGCACGCTTCCAGAGTTGTCCATCCTCTTTCAAGCCTTCCTGTTCGCCCAGAAAAACGGCTTTGAACTGGTTCATACCGGCATTGGTAAACAGCAGTGTAGGATCGTCTTTGGGTACAACAGGAGCACTATCGACAATTAAATGCTCTTTTTCCTCAAAAAAATCCAGGAATTCTTTTCGTATTTGTGAGGACGTTTTGGTGGACATAGATTCTTTGATTATTGCATAAAGAGGTAATTTTCACAGCTTCAAAAGATAGTGAAAATTGTTCTCAAACTCATGGAAGTTTAAACCAAACCGGGCGTAGTTTGGTTCATCTTAAAATTTTGAGCTACCCGTTTGACCTCTCAAAGCGGTCTGACGTGTATTCCCCGCTCAACACATCAAGTATCCATTTGCACCAGATTACGAGATAAATCAGGAAAGGAAAATCAGATAGAAAAAAATGGAACCAGCCCAAAGAACTGGTTCCATTCAAGAAATGGTGCAGAATTCATCCGGTAGTTACATTCGGATAACTTCTTTATGTTCAAAAATAATTATTCCTGAAATAGGAATCTGAAATACCATGTAGCTTCTGCTACATCAGGATGCCAGCCATCGATGGTGACTTCCAGAATTTTGTCATCATCTCTGTCTGATATTTCATAATTATAGATGATGGTATCATCTTCCGGCTTGCCATCTTCGGCTGTATTATGAACTTTAGGAAGCCCTAAAAAGACTCCTTCTCCAATCAGGGTGACAAGTCTATTATCTTCCGTAAACCAGTCTCCGATAGTTGAACCGTCATGTGGTGCAACCGGCGGGCCGCATCCTTGCTCACCATCATCCTCAATCTGCCAGTCTTCTAACCAGGTTTCATCACCGAGGTCATTTTCGAAGGTGCCATCGGAATGGAAAATGAACAGGTCTTCATATTGGCAATGACGTTCTTCTACATCATCTTCGGTAACAGACCACCATGTCAAGTCATCCGGCGAAGGGCCTACTGCTAATGAACCCGGAGTTGGATCAAGAACCCAGTTTCCGACAAGTTCAGGATCGATTTCTGCTTCTTCTTGATACTCAATGAATCTGTAGTACCAGACTGCCTCCGGCACATCAGGATTCCACCCGGCTATTGTTACCTCTAACATACTGCCATCATTAGATACCTCATAATTATATACGATGGTATCATCTTCCGGCTGGCCATCTTCGGCGGTGTTATGAACTTTAGGAAGCCCTAAAAAGACACCTTCTCCAATCAGGGTAACTACTTCATCATCTTCCGTAAACCATTCTCCGAGAGTTGAACCATCGTGCGGAGCAACCGGCGGGCCACATCCTTCTTCATCAGCCTGCCATTCTTCTAACCAGGTTTCATCTCCAAGATCGTTTTCAAATGTACCATCTGAGTGGAAGATGTACAGGTCATCGTATTGGCAGTGTCGCGCTTCAATATCGTCTTCAGTGACCGCCCACCAGCTTAAATCATCCGGTGCTGGGCCTACGGCTAATGAACCGGGAGTTGGATCAAGAACCCAAATTGTCATAAGTGCTTCATCATATTCGGGATCGGGATCTGGATCCGGATCCGGATCGGGATCAGGTTCGTCTACAGGAGGATCATCATTGACCCCTGATACGCTATCATCGCTACATGCATAGAAAGCGAATGTAAAGCTAAGTAGTCCGATTAATAGTAATTTCGTTCTCATAAGCGTAAATATTTAATGTTGTTATTTTTTTACTCTTCTGTAATGGAAAGTTTTTCAAATTAAGAATTTATTATCTAAATATCTTATTAATATCCAGAAAAACATCACAAATTTTCTAAAATATTGCATCCCAGTTTTGTAAAAAAAATTCTTTTATGACAAGGTTTTTTCAACAATTTATAATTTCCGACTAATGGAAATAATTAATTTCAGCTCCAAATTTTTGAAGATTTCGATTTGATCATTCCCTGATTTGCAATTCTTCATATCTTAATTCAAACAGCCATCAAACAGAAAATTATATGAGATTGATACTTATTTATTTTTTCCGCGGGCTTCTTTTTATTCTACCGATTTTCGCCACTTTTTACGTGCTCATCGTAATTGTAAACTGGACTGACGATCGGCTGCATTCTCTGCTTTTTTCCTGGGCGCCGTTTCAAGTACCCGGTCTGGGTATTATCAGTGCTTTTTTTATGATTGTAATTCTGGGTTACGCCGTTTCCTGGACCATTTCAAGGCCGATCTTTTCTTATTTCGAAAACCTGATTGCCAGAACACCCCTGGTGAAAATTATTTACACGGCATTTAAAGATTTTACAGAAGCTTTTGTCGGTAAAAAGAAAAAGTTCAATCGGCCCGTTATTGTAAATCTTATGGAGGGTGTAGACAGAGTTGGGTTTATTACAACAGACGATCTTTCTCTGCTTGGCATTGAGAATAAAATAGCCGTCTACTGCCCCCACTCCTATAACTTTTCAGGAAACCTGTTTTTGGTGGATTCGAACAAAATTACCCCGCTGGATGTTAATCCAACAGACGCCATGAAATTTGCCGTAAGTGCCGGTGTAACTCAAATTGAGAGTTTATAACACACTATGATTGAACCTGCTTTCAGTAAAAAAGAAAAAAAGGAGATTAGAAAACAGTTTCCGTATCTGAACAATGGCAGTATTTATCTGAATCACGCAGCCATTTCTCCACTTTCAACGGGTGTGAATGGTGCAATCCGGCAATTTTTGAATGACCGTCATGAAGACAGCGTGGAAAATTTTGAAAGATGGATGAGCCGGGTTGAGGATACCCGGAAACTCATCGGTGACTTTATCGGGGCTGAATCGCCGGATCAGATAACCTTCATGGGGAATACGTCTGAAGCAATTTCTGCTGTAGCCGAAGGTTTTGACTGGAAAGAACACGATGAAATTATTCTGAACACGCTCGAATTTCCGTCAAATATCCATCCATTCAGGATACTGGAAAACCGCGGCGTACGGCTGATTTATGTTGAACCGGACAAAGATGGAATCATCCAGCCGGAAGCTCTCGAGCATGTCATCACATCAAATACTAAAATGCTCTCCATAAGTGCGGTGCAATATTTAAGCGGGTTGAAAGCTAATCTGAAAAAAATCGGAGAGATCTGTAAAAAGCATCGGATTTTTTTCGTTGTTGACGGTATTCAGGCATTAGGCGCCACAAACATAAATGTGAAGGACTTCGGAATTGACGCCCTGGCAAGCGGCTGCCACAAATGGCTGATGGCACCGATGGGAATCGGCTTTCTCTATCTCTCTGAAAAACTGCAGCTAAGTCTTTCGCCTTACAAAACAGGCTGGCTGTCGGTAACAAATCCCTGGCAGCTCTCAGATTTTGACCAGGATTGGCTGCCGGTTTCCAAACATCTGGAGGTCGGCACGCTAAATATTATTGGAATTGAGGGACTTCATGCGTCACTCCGGGATTTTAACAAAACCGGGCCTGAAGCTATTTTCAATGAGGTAAAAACACTTAACCGTTACCTGTTCGAAAAGCTGTCTGCACATCCAAAAGTTGCACTGCTGACCCCAGGTAATGAAGAATACCGGGCTGGCATCGTCACATTTTCCATTGATGACGAAAATGATACTGATGGCGTTGTAAAAAAACTCAATAAAGAGAAAAAAATAACAATTACCGCACGCCAGGGCTGGTACAGAATTTCTCCACATTATTATAATACAACCGAAGAATTAGATCTGGTTTTAAAAGAATTGCTGCCGTCATGAAGGTGATATTTTACGATACTTTGGATTTACTGAAAAGCACCTTTAAAAAATCGGGTGAAGATGAAATTTTCACCTTTGCAGCTGCAATTGCATTTTATACCATTTTCTCAATCGCACCTATCCTAATACTTATCGTATCCGTAGGTGGTTTTTTTCTGAGTGAAGAAGCGGTGATGCAGCAAATTCAGTTTATAGTAGGTGATGTATTGGACGAAAATACAGTGGCTACCATTAATGAATTCATAGCGCAGCGTATTGAAGCTGGAGCCGGAATTACAACGACAATTATTGCATTTTTTGCCATCATTTTTGGAGCAACGACGGTAATCAGTCAGTTGAAAATGGCACTAAACAAAATCTGGAATGTTAAAGATGTGACAATAAATTCTGTCTGGAATTTTATATTTAACCGCCTCATTTCATTCGGAATGATCTTGTTGCTAACCCTTTTGCTGATTGTATCCCTTCTGGCTGAGGCAACCCTTGGAATTATAGGCAGATTTTTCATTGATATGCTTCCCGATTTTCAGCTCGATCTTGTGAAGATGATTACTCAGATTGGCACTATCGGTTTTGCCATTCTTGCTTTCACACTAATTTTTAAAATTTTACCGGACGTACACGCGAGGTGGAAGGATGTATTCATCGGCGGCATGGTTACCACATTGCTCTTTTTGCTGGGGAAATACTTGATTGGAGTCTACTTCTCAGCGGCCGGTATTGATGTAGCTTACCGTGCAGCCGGCTCGCTGATTATTTTTGTGATTTGGGTTTATTACAACGTTTTGATAATACTGCTCGGAGCCGTATTTACCCAGGTTTATACCGAAAAATTTGGCGGGAAAATACTGCCTTACAAATTTGTTACGCTAAAAGGCATTCCCTCCATAGATCATAGAAAATAGTACAGAAAATCTGCTGCTTGTAATAACCCCAGCCTGCCCCGCCTGGCTCAATCTTTAAAATTTTTTACGGTAGTCCTGTGCCAATTCCTGAATTCAAAAAATCAATACACCTCTTCAAATACACGCATTGAGGGCTTTATAAATCTCTTGAATTTATCATTTGGAATGTCAGCAGGATTTTCGGGCAGCTCCTTCTTAATCTCCAGATACTCTGTAAATCCTTTTTTTAATAGTTGAAGATAAATACCGGTTTCCATCCCCTTCATTCCACAGATGTAGATCAGCGTATTCTCTTTGGCGAGCAGTGGCGAGAGAAGCTCACTTCGCTCTTCAAGCATTGTCTGTACATAATATTTGGAACCATCCTTACGCCGGCTTTCACGAGAAATGCAGGGTACATAGTGAAATTTCAGTTTATTTTCGTCCATCTCTTCAAAATAATCGGCATAGAGCAGGTCTGTGCGGTATGGGCAGCCAAAAACAAGCACACACTCATTCTCATAATCCTGTTCAAACAACTCGTGAATCATTCCGCGAAATGGTGCAATACCGGTTCCGGTGGCAAAGAAGATGTAGTTAAAGTCTTTTGCATTTTCAGGCAGCAAGAACCGCCGTCCGCTCGGGCCTGTTACTTTAACTTTATCTCCGGGTTTTAGATCGGCTAAATAATTAGAAGCCACTCCGAGATAAATTTTTTCTTTCAGCTCTTCAACCGTTCGTTTAACCGTAGTGGAAATAAGGTATTTTTTGCCCTTTTCACCGGATGATGGCGAAGAAACCGAATAGAGTCTGAGTTTGTGAGGACGTCCGTTTTTATCTGTCCCAGGGGGCAAAACTCCGAGAGACTGGCCTACTCGGATTTTATCAACAAGATCCGTCCCGGAAATGTCAAATGTAATATGCCTTACAATATTCGGGCTTGAATCTTTTGTAGCTACATAATTTTCAACAACCGTTACTTCAACCGGTTCTTTTTTCGAATAAATGTTTAATTCAACTTCAGGTAATTTAATTTCAGACATCTGAAAGTATGGATATAAGTGTTTGTATAATTCTGGTTATGATTGAAATGTGTACCTGTTCCCCTGCATCACTGGATTGAATGAGCTCGAAAACAATAATTTTTAAGGGACATACAAGTAGTTGGTGAGTTTATTACAACGGAAATTTAACAATCTCGTCAAATATCTCGTTCACACTTCTCATTGAGTGAGAGGCCATTAATATAAGAGTTTTTTTTGATTTTGCCTCAACAATCATTTTAAACACAATTTCGCGGGTTGATTGGTCCAGACCACGAAGCGGTTCATCCATAATTAAAATATCCGGTTCAACAATAAATGCCGCCGCGATTTGCGTCTTTTTTTTCATCCCGGTTGAGTATGTTCCGATCGGTTCATCCCGTTCCTCAAGTGCAAGTTTATCCAGCAGTGCATTGATCTGATCCGACGAATCCCCATCCTTCCATAATTTCCGGCTGCGCACTATCCATTCCAGAAGCTCGGAAGCCGTGAGATGTCGGGGCAGAGTTTCTTCATCGTGAACAAGCCCTACATGTTTCAGATATTGAACCGGGTGTTGATGAATATCCAGATCCTTGAACATCACACTACCGCTTGTTGGAAACGAATTTACTGAAAGCACTCTCAAAAATGTCGTTTTCCCGGAGCCGTTCGGGCCCACAAGGCCATAGCCTTTTCCCGGCTTGAACTCCCTGGTTATGTTCGAAAAAATGGGCTTGCCTGCCTTGTATTGTTTTGTGATTTGATTGAGCTTGAGCATAATCAGGTTTTAATTTCTTTTTTGAGAACCGACACCCCGGCCGCGCTTACAATCAAAGCTGCTGCAATGTACACTGAGATGACAATACTTTGGCTTTGAAAATCCGGAGTTCCGAAAATAAAAAGCTGCGCGTTCATACTGAGCAAAAGCGGAACAATCCAGCGAAGCTGCATCCAGAAACGGGTTGTGAGCCATATAAATGTTGAGCCCGCCCACCTCAGCAGCCATCCCGGTGCCATTTCGGGCTGAATTGTGAGCAGTATAAACAGGTGATGCACCAGCGCAAAAAGCAGCCAGATTACGGTTAAAAATTCAGGCTCAGGCCGCTGATAGGCGATAAACCACACCAGCACATGGCCTGCGGCTACCACCCGTCCGGACGGAATTTTGCGATCTAACTGCACCAGGAATTGCCACACATGCATTTTGATGGGAGCCGGAACCCACCAAAGCTGCCCTACTTCGCGTCTTGCTGCAAGTTCCTCTCCTTTCAGGCTTTCGCCAAAAAACTCTCTGAAAAAAGCGTTGCTCGAATAGAAGTTTCTTACAATCGTTGGATTGTATTTTCGCAGAGTAAACACACCGCCCAAAAAAACAGCAGCCATACATAAAAACTCGGCATAGACAGATACAAACTGCTCCATAAGTGCCCCGGCAACTATCGCCAGGAAACCGGCCAGCACGATTAAAATGGTGTTGATCAGGCTTGGCACTGAGCCGGGATCGATGGGATATTTAAAAAAATCGGCCATGTTTTTCCGGAGTTTCCTCCCTTTTTCAGATTCTTTCCAGAACTGGGAATCAGGGCCGCTTTTTACATAGCGCGCAACAGAAATCATCATCAGGCCGGCAAACAGCAAAGAAGCTCCCGATGTATAAAGTAATTTCAGGAACAGGTTTTCAGCCGGATTATTCAGGTCACCAAAAAATATCACCCCAAAAAGAAGAAAAACCGGCCATGTATAAGAAGCAATTTTTCCCGATAAATAGCGGTTCAGGTCCGATGAAGAGAGATTGCCAAGCTGAATGATTGCGCCGTTTTTATCTGGAAAAAGCAGATAAGGTGTGGAAAAAGCCGCAAGTCCGGTCAGTGCAATCAGAAAATATCGGAGTGTGATAATCCGGTCATCCAGCGAGTTGTAACCCGTCCAGAACAGGCCAATGGCAATAACAAAAAGTGCCGTGACAGCAACTGCAGTTTTCGATAATTTTGCCCGGATGGATCTGTGTGACACTGATTTTATATTCTTGGTTCTGCTGGAAACTTTGTGGTTTCAAGGCGAGAAGTTATAAGAAAGTGTTTTTCAGTTGACAGTTGGCAGTAAGCAGTTGACACTTCAATAATTTGGTTTAAATGATGAATCATCTGATTTTATTTGTTTTGAAGGATCATAAACCGTCCAGATTTATCCAAATGAGTTGTCAACTGTAAACTGTCAACTGTCAATTACCAGCAACCAGGAATTACCAGTATCGCCAATTACCCGCAAAATTTACAGCAAAACTATATTCTTTTATATATAACAAGCTAAATATAAGGCAGATATTTCAAAATGATATTCACTACCGGCCATTTTTTAAAAATGATCCAAAACACACTGCTTTTTCGTTTAAAAGAAGATGATTATTCCTGAATCAGATTGTATACTACAGTTCAGTGTCACCAAAAATAATTTAGGCTCTTTGTAGATTTAAAAGCTTTTATCCTGTAAAAAGCCAACTAATCAACAAACAACGAATAACTAACCCATTCCGGAAATTATTGATATGAAAAATAGCTCAAATGATTCATCTGCATTCAGCACAGCATTTAAACTTTTAACCAGAACCATCCCTTTTTTGGGGTTAAATACCATTGTGTACGGTGGATTTTTCATTGCCTCCGTTCTATGGCTTGCAATTTTTGGCGGAATTGCCCTCTTTTTCTCAAGCCGTGTTGAGCTGCTTGCATTTATCTTTTTCATCATCGCCATAGCCGGCCCATATGGTGTGTTAATCTTTGGGAAACGGTACATCCTCTACTTGGTGAAAGGCGCACATATTGCCGTACTTACCAAGCTTTTAAAGGACGATGTGCTGCCCGATAACAAAACCCAGGTAGTGTACGGGCGCGAAATGGTTCAAAATAATTTCAGAGATGTGAGTATTCTTTTTGCACTCGATAAAATGATTGACCGCATTGTAAAGCGTTTTACCCGGCGTTTTGTCCGCATTGTGGATTTACTGCCGCTCGGTGGCGGAGCAAGCAAAATTGCCCGGTGGGCTGCTGCTATTGTTAACCAGTCATTAACGTATGTTGATGAAGCAATTCTTTCCTATGCCATCGCGCGTGATGAAAAAAATATCTGGAACAGCGCAAGGCACGGAATTATTCTCTACGCCCAGGTTTACAAACCGGTTTTGATTACCGCCGTGAAAGTTTGGTTTCTGGGGCGCGCCCTCTTTATCGGCCTGCTGATTTTACTGGGCATGCCCGGCGTTATTCTGATGTTAATGTTTGATGCGATCTGGTTTCAGATAATTACCATTGTGGCCATTGTGCTGTTAACCCAGCTTATTATCCGCGCGTTTTTTGAACCTTTCGCCACTGCCTATACTTTAGTCACATATCATCAATCCATTGAAGGGGTTGAAGTGAACCGCGAGTGGGATGAACGGCTGCAATCCGTATCCGGAGAATTTAAAAAACTGGTGAACCGGGCAAACGAGTTTGGCGGAAAAACAGCAGACACACACTCCACCACTGCCTCTGATGATGATGTCCAGCCATCAGGTAACTGATTAAATTCTGGATAAGGAATACAGTGAGCAACACTAATTCTGTCAATTATGGAATGGCAGGATTGTAAAGACTTCCGAAGTCTTTATGGTTTAAATAAAAGATAGGCTGATTACATCTGTCAAACCATTTGTCAGTGGCATTGAAGACTTCGGAAGTCTACCCCACATCCTATTGTTGAAACAACACTTGACAGAAACCCATCATACTTCCCAGCCTTTCTGAATCCGAATGGAGAATTTTAAATCATGTTTTGTATATTGCCATGAATTAAAAAAGCGTTTCCAAACCTACAGATAAATACCCATCAAGTATGAAAATTTACGTATGTATTAAACAGGTACCCGATGTTAATGCTCCCCTTCAAATTAAAGACGGCGAACTGATACAGGATGCCGACAGAAATATTTTAAATGCCTATGACGCATCCGCAGTAGAAGAGTCGCTGGTACTGAAAGAAGCTCACGGAATAGAGATTGAAGTGGTGCTGATCGGTCCTGAAAAAGCCAAAGAAACCCTCCGCAAAGCCCTGGCAATGGGCGCTGATAAAGGCACCCACATCATTTCGGATGAACTTGTGAACCCTGACTCATTTGTTTATGCCCAATTGCTGGCTGCCTTTTTCAAAGACAAAGAATACGATTTTATTTTCTGCGGAAAACAGGCACAGGATACGGATGCAGGCCTGACCGGCTCAATGCTGGCTGAATTTTTGAATCTTCCCTATGCCACCAATGCTGTGGGGCTCAGCCTCGATGGATCCACACTTACGGTAAAAAGACAGGGTGATGCAGGCCAGGAGATCATCGAGCTGCCGTCACCGGGCCTTGTAACCTGTTCAAACGACATGAACGAACCGCGCATCCCCAACCTGAAAGGTATTATGCAATCCAAACGAAAACCGGTAGATATGATTTCTGCCGCGGATTTGGGCATCGACATCACTGAAGAACAGATTAAAACAAGGGTGCTCTCTTTCGAAGAAAAACCTGCCCGCGAAGCCGGTAAAAAGTATGAAGGAGAACCCGATGAAATTGCCCGAAAGGTTGCGCAGCTTCTGGATACCAAAGAAAATGTCATCTAACCCAAAAAAAAGAATATCGAAAAAAAATCATGAGTACACTACTGACTTTTATTTCTGTAACCGACGGCAAAATCAAACGATCATCACTTGAGGTTCTTTCAAGGTGCAACGAGCTGGCTGCTGAGCACGGATTAAAATCGGCCGCGCTCATTATCAGCGATAAAGCATCAGAAGCCTCGGAAGAGGTAAAAGCTTACGGGCCTGATGAAATTTACACCATCGAAGATCCAATTTTTAAAAATCACATAAATGCACCGCTGCTGAAAGCTCTCTCTTCTGCCATCGAACAGGTCAAGCCGCAGTTGGTGGCTTTTGCCTCTACGGAGAGTTCAAAAGATATACTCGGTGCCCTTGCTGCAAACCGAAATGCACCTGCTCTGGCCGATGTGTCCGAATTTGAGCTGACCGATAACGGTGTAAAAGCCAAACGTCCGGTGATGGCATCCAAAATTATTTCTGCAGTTGAAGCCAAAGGAAGCCCCGTTCTGCTGACAGTCCGGTCCGGCTCTTATGATGTAGCGGAGTCTTCTTCGGATGCTTCAGTTGAGGCAATATCTTTTTCGTTTGATGATGCAGATCTGAAGGCCACGTTGAAAGAAATTATTGGAGCTGCCGGGGATAAAATTGACCTTTCGGAAGCTCAAACCGTAATTGCCGCAGGCCGCGGGGTAAAAGATGAGGAGGGGCTGAAAATGATTGATGAGCTCGCATCGGTTCTGAATGCCGGAATCGGTGCTTCACGGGCTCTTACCGAATCGGGTGTTTACGATCCCTCCCTGCAGATCGGCCAGACCGGAAAAGTTGTTTCGCCGCAGCTTTATATCGGAATCGGGATTTCGGGTGCCATCCAGCACGTTGCCGGAATGATTAACAGCAAGGTGATTGTAGCCATCAACAAAGACCCCGACGCCCCCATTTTTGAAATTGCCGATTATGGAATTGTGGGAGATCTCTACAAAGTGCTGCCGCCATTTATTGAAGAATTGAAAAAAGTGAAAAATAATTAGGGAGGAGTCTTGAGTCATGAGTCTTGAGTCTTGAGAATGTGAGTTTTTATCTGGATTTATAATACACTTCTCAAAGTGATTGTTTACTGGGTTCCATGACAATCCCTCACCTCATGACTCAAGACTCATGACTCATGACTAACAAACTATGGACGAAAAATTTGATTGTATCATCGTAGGCGCAGGAGTTGCCGGGCTTGCCGCAGCTATGACATTGGCACGCAATAACATGAAGTTTCTGTTGATTGAAAAAGGAGAATTTCCCGGTTCAAAAAATGTATCCGGTGGAGTACTCTGGGGCAGCGATCTTGCAAAACTGGTGCCGAATTACTGGGAAGAAGACGGCGGCTGGGACCGCTTCATTAACCACAGGCGATTGACATTTATGGACGATCAGTCCGCCTTTTCGGTTGATTTCAAATCCTCCCATTTTAATGAACCTCCATACACCGGTGTGGTTGTCCTGCGATCCAAATTTGACCGCTGGCTGGCCGATAAAGTCCAGGAAGCTATTGATGAGAGCGATTATGCGATGGACTCCTTCATCGCCCCCAATATTCTGGTTGAAGAAGTGCTGATGGAAAACGGCAAAGCCACCGGCATTCGCACCGGCGATGAAAAGTTTTATGCCGATTCTGTCATCATCGCTGAGGGAGTCAACAATTTGTTAACACGCCAGGTAGGTTTGCAGAACAAATATGTTCCCGCCGATCATATCCTCACCGGCATCAAAGAAATCATCCGGTTCGACCAGGAAGTTCTGGAAAACCGGTTTCAGCTTCGCGGAAAGAGCGGCATGAGCAATGAGTTTGTCGGGTTTGCAACTGATGGTGTTGAAGGTGGCGGGTTTCTATATACCAATCAGGATACGCTCTCACTTGGCCTCGTGCTCGGCTTGAAAGATCTTCGTGAAAAGGGCAAAGAACCGTATGAAATCCTCAACACATTCAAAAAACACCCGGTTATTGCCGATGCCATTCACGGCGGCGAAGTGGTGGAATATTCTGCACACGTGGTTTCTTCGGGAGACAAGCGCGTGATGCCGGAAAAGTTATACCTGCCGGGACTGCTGGTTTGCGGCGAAGCTGCCAACCTGCTAATGAATGCCGGAAAAGCCATCCAGGGAATGGACTACGCCATTCGTTCAGGTATTATAGCGGCAGAAGCTATAATAAATGCCAAAAAAGCTGAAGACTTTGGCGAAACTTCGATGAAAAAATATCAGGATTCTTTGAATGACAGTTACGTGATGAAAGACATCAACAATTTCCAGGATGCCGTTCATCTGTTGCATGATCCGGTTATGACTCAAAAAATGCCAAACCTTATCTGCGATTTCGGACGGAATTTCTTCAGCATCAAAAACGAACCAACCCAAAAGGCACGAAAGATGTTTGGGAAATCCGTGAAAAAACACTCCTCCTACCTGGAGCTGATGAAACTGGGCTGGAAGGGATCGAGGGCTTTGTGAGGCAGTAGGCAAATGGCAGAAGGCAGAAGGCAGAAGGCAGAAAATTTTAAATTTTTTTTGTAAGGGAAAACCAATTTTTGGTTCATATTATTAAACCAGTAACCAAAAATTCGAAAACCATGTTAACACTAAGCCATAAAAAATTAACAGTATACCAAAAGTCGATTGAACTTGTATCTTACATCTATTTAAAAACCGAAAAGTATCCAAAAGAGGAAAAGTTTGGTTTAGTCAGCCAGATGCGTCGATCAGCAATTTCAATTTCATCAAACATTGCAGAAGGTGCCTCAAGAAAATCAGAAAAAGAAAGAAAACGATTTTACGAAATCGCAAGATCTTCACTTGTAGAGCTGGATACACAGGTAGAAATCTCACTTAATCTTAAATATCTAACAAATAAAGACGTTCAAAAAATGGAAAAACTGGCAAATGCGACTTTCGCAATGTTATCAAATATGGTTTGATTAAACTTCTGCCGTCTGCCATTTGCCTTTTGCCAAACAAAAACCTAATCACAATGAAACTCCTTACCCTCTCCGAGCAGCTCGGGCTTGTTAGTTACCGCAATCAGTCGAAATCAGAAATTAAACCGCATATTGTTGTGGATACAGATATTTGCAACACGGTTTGTCCGCATAAGTGCACCACGTACGTCTGTCCGGCAAAATGTTACACAATGGATGAACAGGGCCAGGTTCATTTCCAGGTTGAAGATTGTATTGAATGCGGAACATGCATGTATGCCTGCGACCAGGGAGCGGTGAGCTGGGAATTTCCCGATCCGGAAATCGGCCGGGGGGTGACCTGGAATTATGGGTGAGTTTAGCGTAAGTTCGAGATAAAACTAAAGGTATCGTCAGTTTGAGCGCAGTTCCGACCGCTTTTGGGTCGGAATGAAGTCGAAAACTCTATATTTCGACTTCATTCCGATGGAAAGGCACCATCGGAATTGCGCTCTTTATGACGTTGTAACCATTTATCATCATTCTTATCTCGAACTCACGTTAAGTTTATCTGGAAAAATTCATTTGCCTATATATTTTTTATTGAAAAGGCTATTTTTCAATAAAAAAAGGCGCCTCAAACATCAAGACGCCTTTCATTTATGGTTATTCTTTCAATCAATACAAATGAATCATTCTATCGGATTCATTTCTATATGCACAATTGCACCCTCTTCTGAAACTTCAACCTGTGTCTCATAAGTTTCATACCCATCTGCATCAATCTTTAATGTGTACGAGCCCGGTTCAAGGCCGGAATAGTTGAACCTGCCGTTTTCATTCGTCACGGTAGCCGTACCTAAATCATTGACTTTGATTTTTGCAAAAGGAACGGGTGCATCAGTTTCTTCATCTGTTATAGTGCCGGTGATCATGATATCTGCTTCGGCTTTGCTATCATTGAAATTTGCTGCATTTATAGTTGCAAATGCCATCCCAGCACTTAATATAAGGACACCTGCAACCAGAATTCCTTTTTTAAACATGACTATCCACTCTTTTTTTGATTAAAAATGAATTATGCACGATGATTCTATCATCGGTATGTACTATTTATTTTTAAAAACCTTTCAGCTTCTATTCCCGGATAAAAAAAGCTGATTATGATCAACATCACATCAAATTCTCTAACCCGGTTACTTACATAACCAATTAAAACTGAAAGAATTGTAAAAAAATCATTTCTGTTGTTGTCCTAAGATTTGGAATCAATCTTGTAAAATTTTCCGAAATATTTTGACTCTTAAAGACCCCGCTCAATAATCTGAATTATCAGATAAATAAATGCATTGCCATGAAATATTCTGATATTATTACATAACTCTCTATGTTGAAATCAGCCATCATAAACCCTTAAAAAAGTGTTTTATACCACTCAACTTTTCTATGATTTACCGTGATTTTTTATATCTTTGGAAGCGTTTCCAAACAATCAAATTTTAAACCAAAAGAATGAATTTAACCTTGCTTGAACGAACCAACGATTTATCATTTGAATTAACTGAAGATCATCAAATGATCCGTGACAGTGTTCGCGATTTTACCGAGCGGCATGTTGCTCCCACCGTCATCGAAAGAGATGCAAAAAAAGAATTTCCGCACGACATTGTAAATATGCTGGCCGATCAGGGACTGCTCGGAATTTATCACGACGAAAACTATGGCGGAGCCGGATTTGACACCATCAGCTTTTGCCTGGCCATTGAAGAAATTGCCCGCTGGGATGCCTCGCTTGCATTAACGGTTGCTTCTCATACATCACTTGGAACGGGCCATATTGCACTTGCGGGAAATCATCAGCAAAAAAAGAAATATATGCCTGATCTGACTTCAGGCAAAAAACTGGCAGCCTGGTGCCTCACCGAACCCGGCTCAGGAAGTGATGCATCCGGCCTGAAAACCACGGCAGTGAAAGACGGCAATCACTGGGTTTTAAACGGCACAAAAATTTTCATCACACAAGGTTCGGTTGGCCATGTTTATGTGGTACTCGCCAAAACAGATCCAACTCTTGGTACAAAAGGCATCAGTGCATTTATTGTTGAACGGGAGTGGGATGGTGTAAAGCCCGGCGAACCAATGCATAAACTTGGTATGAACACATCCGACACAACCGAAGTGGTTTTCGATAATGTAAACGTTCCCGGTGAAAACCTGCTGGGAGAGCTGGGTGAAGGTTTTATCGATACGATGAAAGTGCTGGATGGCGGACGTATCGGCATTGGCGCGCTTTCTGTCGGTATTGCCCGGGGAGCCCTCGAAGAATCGATGAAATACGCCAAAGAGCGCAAACAGTTCGGTAAACCCATTGGAGATTTCCAGGCGATTGAGCACAAAATGGTAAACATGGCTGTGGAGATTGATGCAGCCCGGCTATTGGTACACCGTGCTGCCTGGCTCAAAGACAAGGGAAAACCGTTCACCAAAGAAGCATCGATGGCAAAATTGTTTGCCTCGGAAATGGCAGAACGCGCCGCGCTCGATGCCGTTCAGATCCATGGCGGCTATGGCTACACCAAAGAGTACCACGTGGAACGGTTTTTACGTGATGTAAAACTGGGCACTATCGGTGAAGGCACTTCGGAAATCCAGCGACTGGTCCTTGCAAGAGAACTGAAGCAAGAACTCGGATACAACGATCAGAGCTGAGAATGAATCCGCCGGGCTGAATCAATGTAGTCTGACGGAATTTTTAATCAGATAACAAAACTCTTGAAAGTTCCTCGCGTATCTGCCGCAGGTTGGGATAAAGCCCCTCTTCATCCACTCCCAATTGCTGCCGGTTGGTCAAAAAAACCATAATGCGCCCATTTTCCGGATTGACCACTACATTGGTTCCCGTAAATCCCGTGTGGCCAAAACTGCTTTCCGGTAATTGAGTCGCATGAAGAGAACTATTCGACATCATCCATCCCAACCCGTGGCCAAATTCATCTTTCTGCAGAAAAAGATTAATCGTGTCCGACCCAAACAACTCACCACCTTCATATCGGCCATCATTCAGCATAACCCGAAGCAGTTTGTAAACCTCCTCAGCCGTCGAAAACAATCCGGCATGGCCTGCCACTCCTTTTTGTGTATGAAACGCATTGCCGTCGTTCACCTCTCCCCGCAGCGTGTACTCTCTCCAGCCATCCCACTTTTCAGGATCCACATCCACGGTGTAGCCAAACTCATCATCATACACCATACGCTTTTCGAAAGGATTGCCGTGAGAGGTGGTCGCAATTTTTGAATATGTGGTCGTATCCGGATTAAAAACCGTCGATGTTAATCCCATCGGCCTGTAGATCGTTTCGGTAAGAAATTCATCCAGTGATTGGCCGGTCACCTGTTCAATTACATCTCCCAGCACCATAAAACCGAAATCACTGTAGTACCTCCTCAATCCCGGAGCTGTCAAAAGTGGTTCGGAAATTGTAAATGCAAACCGTTCTTCAGGAGAGTCTGCAACATAATAGCTCGGGAACCACTGCATTAAACCGGACCTGTGCCGCAGAAGATTCTCAATCGTTATCTCCTTTTTATCATCAGTTTCAAACTCAGGGAGGTATTTATGAACCGGTTCAGTTACATCCAACATCCCTCGATCGTGCAGAACCATCAAACCATAAGTTGTTGCCATTATTTTGGTTACGGAAGCCAGATCAAACAGATGTTCCGTTGTCATCTGCTCCGGGTTTGCGATGAGTTCTCCCCTCTCGTTATAGCGGTTGGCATAACCAAAAGCCTGCTGATGCAAAATTTCATCTCGGTTCCCCACCAGTAGAATAGCACCGGCAAACAGGGAGTCCAGGCTTGCCTCAATCAGTTCATCGGCCTGCTGAAATTTTGTTTCCAATGAAGGTTCTCTTTCACAGGATATCATCACAAATAAAATAATGCAGAGCAGAAATAGCAGATTGATTCTCATCATTCAAATCTTTTTTTATAAAAATGTAAACCCACAGGCTTTTTGTTCGTATGCAAGTTCGATGCTCAGTCATTAAAATTCAAAATCCATTTACGAATTTTAAGATCTGATTAACAGAAATATGGCTTAAGTTCTTTATCATATATTCACTGAATATGTCATGTACAGCCGGTATAATCCGATATATTCCTAATAAATTACACGCAAATTACTTGAATTCTTAAACAAACTAACTGCTTCTCATCATGAAAAAAATTCTGATACTTTTTTCCATTACACTTTGGATTGCAGCTCCACTTTTTTCACAGGGAACCATGCTGCTGCGGGATCCGTCCGTCAGTGAATCCCACATCGTATTTGTACACGCAAACGATCTCTGGGTTGTTGACCGCAACGGCGGCGATGCACAGCGGTTAACCACAGCCGAAGGCGCCGAAGTCAATCCCAGAATATCGCCCGATGGCGAATGGGTGGCTTTTACCGGCCAGTACGACGGCAGCACCGATGTTTATATTGTTCCGATTATCGGAGGAGAACCGATTCGTCTGACATGGCATCCCGGTGCCGATATTGTTCAGGATTGGACTCCGGATGGTGAACATGTCATCTTCCGTTCAGCCCGCGAAGGCTACCCAACCGCCAACACCAAATTCTTTAAGGTATCGGTTGATGGCGGCACTCCTGAAGCACTGCCTGTACCGTTTGGTTTTACCGGTTCCATTTCACCTGATGGCACTAAAATGGCCTACCAGCCCTATCAATTCTGGGATCCCGAATGGCGAAATTACCGGGGCGGACAGGCACAGCCAATCTGGATTTTTGATATGGAAACTCACGAATTTGATCAAACCCCGCGCACCGATCGCGAAAGGCACACAGCACCTGTCTGGATCGATGATACGATTTATTATCTCTCGGAACGAGATTATGCCAATAACGTCTGGTCGTACAATATCACCACAGGAGAAGAGCAGCAGTTAACATTTCATGCCGATTTTGATGTGAAAAACCTGGCCGCCGCTGAAGATATCCTGGTTTACGAACAGGGAGGGTATCTTCATCAGCTCAATCCTGAAACGGGTGAATCGACACAGCTCGAAATTTATGCCCGTGGCGATCTGAACTGGGCCCGCGCACGTTACAGTGATGTTTCTCCCACACAACTGACCAACGCCCGCCTCTCTCCCACCGGCCAGCGGGCTGTGTTTGAACATCGCGGCGAAATTATCACAATACCAAAAGAACACGGCAACTGGAGAAATCTCACAAATACCTCTTATGCGGCTGAACGCACCCCGGTATGGTCGCCCGACGGACAGCAGATTGCCTGGTTTTCTGATGTATCCGGAGAATATCACCTGCATGTAAGCGATCAGTTCGGCCTGGAAGAGCCGCGAACTTATGAGCTGAATGACAAGTTTTACTACCGGCCTGACTGGTCGCCAGATGGAAATTACATCGCCTTCACCGATACTGATTATAACCTGTGGTATATCGAACTTGAATCCGGTGAGCTTACTCATGTGGATACCGACCGTTTTGCCCATCCAAACCGCACCATGAACCCGGTTTGGTCGCCCGACAGCAACTGGATTGCCTATGCGCGCCTGCTCGACAACCAGTTTAAAGCTCTGTTTGTGCATGATGTTTCAGCCGGTGATAGTTACCAAATTACGGATGGGCTGGCCGATGTGATCGATCCGCAGTGGGATGCAAACGGTAAATATCTCTACTTCCTGGCAAGCACCGATTTTGGCCTGAATACCGGCTGGCTGGATATGAGCAGTTACAATAAGCCGGTCACACGCGGCCTTTATATGATTGTTTTGGCTGATGATGAAACCACACCATTTTATCCGCGAAGCGATGACGAAGAGCCGGCCGATGAAGATGCTGATGAAAATAATGATGAGGAAAATGATACAGTACGCATCGACCTTGATGGTATTGACCAGCGAATCATCGCAATCGATGTGCCAAAACGAAATTACACCTCTACGACAGCTGGGCCGAAAGGGCACATTTTTTACACCGAATCGAGAGAAAATCAGCCAACCGTATTGCATCGCTACAGTATCAGCGAAAGGGAATCTGTTGAATTTTTGAGTAACCTCCAGTATGCAACTGTGAGCCACGACCGGCAAAATCTGCTTTACCGAAGTGGTCAAACCTGGGGAATTGTCTCAACTACCGGCGGAGCTGTCAGCCCGGGAGACGGCCGCATCAACACGGATAATATTTCCATCCGGGTTTCACCCCGTGAAGAATACGCGCAGATCTACAAAGAAGGATGGCGTTTCCAGCGCGATTTTCTCTACGTGGATAATGTTCACGGCGCTCCCTGGGACGATATTTATGATTGGTACAGGCCGTGGGTGGATCACGTACGGCACCGAACCGATTTGAATTACATCATCGGAATCATGGGTGGTGAGGTTGCCGTGGGACACTCCTACTTTTTCGGAGGTGATTTTCCGGATGTGGAGACCATACCCGGCGGACTGCTTGGCGCCGACTATGAAATTTCGGATGGCTGGTTCCGCATCAAAAAAATCTATACGGGTGAAAACTGGAACCCGGAACTTACGGCTCCTCTCTCCGGCCCCGGCATTGATGTAAAAGAAGGCGATTATCTGCTTGAAGTTAATGGCCGGGAACTGACTGCCGATATGAATTTGTACAAGCTTTTCGAATCCACAGCAGGCCGGCAGGTGCGCATTCGGGTTAATGACGAGCCAACCCTGGAAGGTTCCCGGGTTCAAACCGTAGTGCCGATAAATAACGAATTCGGGCTGCGGATGAGAGACTGGATTGAATCAAATCGAAGAAATGTGGATGATATGTCGGACGGTCAGCTTGCCTACGTTTATGTGCCCAACACGGGTGCTGTGGGGTATGAATATTTCAACCGGTACTATTTTTCACAGCAGGATAAACCGGGCGCCGTGATTGATGAAAGGAATAACGGTGGTGGATCAGCGGCCGATTATATGGTGGATATTATGGCCCGCGAACTTCACGGATATTTCAACAGCCGGGCAGGTGATCGCAAACCTTTCACCACTCCGATGGCCGGAATCTGGGGGCCAAAAGTGATGATCATCAACGAAAATGCGGGATCGGGCGGCGACCTGCTTCCCTACATGTTCCGCAAAATGGAAATCGGCCCGCTGATTGGCACCCGAACATGGGGCGGCCTTGTGGGAACCTGGGACACACCCTCGTTTATCGACGGTGGCCGTATGATTGCACCGCGCGGAGGGTTCTTCAACACCGATGGTGAATGGGCAGTTGAGGGTGAAGGTGTAGCACCGGATATCGAGGTGTTCCAGCACCCGGCCAAAGTGCTGCGAGGCAACGACCCACAGCTTGAAGCCGCTGTTGATGAAGCTTTGAGGCTTCTTGAACTCAACCCTGTCGAACTTCAGTCTGAACCGGAACCACCCGTAAGATGGAAACGGCCCGACAGGAGTGAATGATTTTATTTGATTTTTGACACTTTAGATAATTTAAATAAACCCCGGATTTGGAGGATATTCGGGGTTTTTTATTGCTGTAACAATGAGGAAAACATTTTCTACCCGCAATTTTGGAAATTTCAGGTCAAACGGATTAGGTATACAAAAAGCGTTTGATATTTTTCTTGGGAGTTTTCTCAAACTCCTGGTCCACAAGTTCAATACCTGAAAGCTGCTCATAGGATGCCACGGACTTATTATAAGCCTGACGTGTTTTTTCCAGAATATTATCCAGGTCATCTTCATCTAAACCGGCATTTCTCATCATTTCTTCATCAGGATATATTTTTGCAACCAGCCGGTTATTTCGTTGTATAATCACACATTCCTGCACAATCGGAAAGTTTGTAAGCCGTGATTCCAACTCCTCAGGATATACGTTCTGTCCGCTTGGCCCCAGCAGCATATTTTTTTTTCGCCCTTTTATGTAAATAAATTTCTCCTTGTCTATAACTCCCAGATCTCCTGTTTTCAACCAGCCGTCTTCAGTAAATGCCTGTGCGTTAACTTTTTCATTTTTATAGTATCCCAGCATTAAATTCCGGCCTTTTACCTGAATTTCACCCGCAATCTCATATTGGTTTGTGCTGTCAATCCGAACATCCATCCGGTCAACTAATTTACCCGATGAGCCTTTTTTAGTTTCGTTGTGAGGTGCATAGCTGATGAGTGGCCCGCATTCGGTCATTCCATAGCCAATGGTAAACGGAAACCTGATCTTTCTGAAAAATGCTTCCACTTCAGGGCTCAGGGCTGCTCCGCCAACCACTGCTTCAAGAAAGTTACCTCCAAAACTTTCAATCAGGCTATTTCGCGTCTTTTTGTAGATTAAATTTCTGATACCCGGAACCGCTAATAACGCTTTCATCACCGGTTTTTCGAGTGTTGGCACAATTCGTTTTTTATAGATTTTCTCTATAATCAGCGGGACCAGCAAAATCAAATGAGGTTTAACCTCTCCCAGCGCTTTTAATAATATCTGAGGTGTGGGGACTTTGGTCAGATAGGTAATGTGGCACCCCAAAGAAACAGGAAACAGGTTTTCAAAAGCCAGCCCAAATATATGCGCCATGGGTAAAATTGAAACAATTCGGTCACCGGCTTTAAGCGGCATGTTTTCCCTCGCATAAATAATATTCGACTCAATACTCCGGACAGGGAGCATCACGCCTTTAGAAAAACCCATAGACCCGGATGTATACGACAGAATCAAAAGATCTTCATCTGCACGTTCAGGAAAGGAAAAATTCTGCTTTTCCACATTCAGAGAAGTATCAACCGCAAATTCAGGTGATGAATTGGATTTTTTATTGAGGATTCTGAAATCATCAGTGGAAATACAGAGTTTTAATTCCTTCAATTTAGATTTATCCAGGTTTGAATGGAGAGAATCTGCCACAAACAACACCTTTGCACCGGAATGCTTCAATATGTGATGAGCGTTTTCGGGAGTAAAATCCGGCAGAATTGGGACAACTACTCCTTCAAATGCCATGATTGAAAAGAAGGTTGTAGCCCAATTCGATGAATTTCGCGCATAAATTGCAATCTTGTCGCCTGGTTTTAACCCAGCATCTCTCAAAGTGGCTTTTAATGCTTCAATCTTCCGGGCCACATCCTCGAAAGTGGCTGTTTCTCCTCCATAATCAGTAAAAAGGGGCGATTCCCAGTTTTGCTGAAACGTAATGGTGTACATTTGGTGTAAACGTAATTGAGAATCTGAATTATTCATCGATGAGATCATAAATTTTGCAGAAGTAAATTTCACTTCATTAAGTAAGTGTTGTACTACTATAAAGGTAAGCACTTTAATACTGTATATCAGGAAAACAGGTGGCTCTGACGCCTAACAAATGGGATTCTTTTCGCTGATAAACCAATGCATTTTCCGATAGTGTGGTGTGATAATGTTTAATGATGCCGGAAGTTTTGCTAAATCATCTGACTGAATTGAATGAAACATTTTTAATAATTCTAAAAGCTATATAAAGCATGTAAAATTAATATGATATATCTCTTGAAAATTTGATTTACTGCCTCATATAAATTATCAATAACTATTTCCAAAACTGCTATAAAATTAATTTATAAATAAAAAAAGCTTACAAACCATGAAAAAGCAAAATTCATCAATATCATTCTCAGTAATTAAATTAAAACTATTCATTGTCTGCCTTTTGATGTTCACTGGTTTTTCAGCGTGCGATGATAATAACAATGACATCGGAAATGATCACGACATCGATGAATCAGAGTTTGTCGGAATGGAAACCATTTTTGCCGATGAAACTCATGAACTTGAACATATTGACCCTGCAGCGCCCGGAACGGCGGTAGTTTGGATAGATGGTGACGTTTATGAGTTCAAGGATTATCCAAACTGCAGATACACAGGCAGCTCAATCACAGCAGGTGCTGAAACGGACCCAGATGATGCAGTGAATTTTTGGGTTTACATTCACCGGCTGATTCAAGGCGGTGACTTCGAGGCCGGTGATGATTATCGGTTTGAACGCGAAGAGACAACTGTTGA
>SL_3KL_010_SEDDRAFT_10000641_pt1 | contig 29476 bp, 28 predicted proteins | sample SodLakKL_010_SED_2_FD_10381 | JGI IMG/M metagenome (IMG submission 10381)
CACCATGATAGGCAAGGTGGGATCCATTTGCGTGAAGGTATACGGGTTGGAAAAATGGTCCCCACCTGTGTGAGGACCTGAGGCATCCCTCGCGCAAGTGGGAACCATCTATAGTTTGACGAAAATACTGAAGAAGCTTTATACAGAGATGGACCCCACTTAGCCCCGCTCATGTAACGCGAATCTCTGATTCGCGAGGGTTAATGATAGGCAAGGTGTGAGGGGTTGCGAGTTTGTTCTGACATTCACGAACGCGAGACCCCCTCCACACACCCCAACCCAAAGTCTCGCGTTACATGGATTCGCTTCAAACAACTGAAAACTGTAAACTAAAAACCGTAAACTAACATGGTCCCCGACATCAAAAAACTAACCATCCCCCCGGACAACTCCCTCCGGCAGGCAATGCGCCAACTCGAGGAGACCGAGAAAAAAATCCTTTTTGTCATCGATGAGGGGGAACGGTTGGTCGGCACTATCACCGACGGCGATATCAGGCGGTGGATCCTGTCCGACGGGAATATCGGCGATTCCGTTGAATCCGCGTGTAATAAAACGCCGTTGACGATCGGCGATGTATTCGATATGGATGAAGTGAAAAAGCTGATGATCGAGAGAAAAATAAATTGTATACCTGTGGTGACGAAGGATCAGTATATCATCGATGTACTTTTCTGGGACAGAGTGTTTCGGGACACTCCTCAAGTGAAGCAAAAATCGAAGCTTGACATTCCGGTGGTCATCATGGCAGGAGGAAAAGGGACGCGTCTCGATCCGTTTACAAAGATCCTTCCCAAGCCGCTGATACCGATAGGGGATAAGTCGGTTCTGGAAGTTATTATAGAAAGTTTTCTCGATTACGAGGTCGATCAATTTTATTTAAGCGTCAATCATAAAGCGAAAATAATTAAATCGTATTTCGAAGAACTGAATCCGCCGTATTCACTGNAATANATCGANGANAANAANCCGCTCGGAACCGCCGGCAGNNTGAAATNTCTTGAAGGGAAGTTNTCCGGCTCGTTTATCGTNACCAATTGCGATATCATCATCAAAACCGATTACGACGAGCTGTACTCGTATCACATCTCAAGCGATAACGATATTACCGTNGTCGCATCGGTGAAAAATTACAACATTCCGTACGGTATNTGCGAGATAAAGAACGGCGGTGCGCTGACAAAACTNAANGAAAANCCGGAATACAACTTTCTCGTAAANACCGGCATGTACGTCGTAAAACCGGAAGTTCTCCGGCATATACCGGAAGATACCTTTTTCCACTTCACCGATCTNATCAANGCGGTACAGGAAAAGAACGGCAAAGTGGCGGTCTTCCCCATAAANGAAAGCGGCTGGCTGGATACCGGCGAATGGGCGGANTATAANAANGCGATCGAGCAGTTTTCAATGTAANNAAAAATCACGAANTTGGAAGGCAAAACCANNTTGGGCAAGACAATTATGAANTAAACANCAATTGTTTTACAATGGTTTTGCCCTTAATAGTTTTGCCTTTAAAATTCTTCGTGTTCTCTGTTGTTCCCAAAACATCTCATATGATAAACAAAAAAAACATCATCGCCCTCATCCCCGCACGCGGGGGATCGAAATCGGTGCCGGGGAAGAACATTTACCCTCTCGCCGGTAAGCCGTTGATTGCGTATTCCATAGAAACGGCACTGAAGGTCAAGGAAATCGACCGGGTGATCGTTTCAACCGATGACGATGAGATAGGTGCAATAGCGAAGAAGTATGGAGCGGAGCACTATAAACGTCCTGCACACCTCGCAACCGACCATGCGTTGGTGGTTGACACCATAGAATATATGATCGAACTGTTGACAAATGAAGGAGAACAGCCAGGCATTCTTATACTCCTTGAGCCAACCTGTCCGTTTCGTTCTGTCGAAACGGTGAGTAAATGCATAGCTATGATCACTAATGACAATACACCGTACGATTCGGTCGCCACATATACCGAAGCGGAATTAAATCCCCATCGTGCGTGGAAAATAAACGGTCATTCTCCCGAACCGTTTATCCCGGGAACAAATCCCTGGCTTCCACGGCAAAAGCTGCCGAAAGCATATCAATTGAACGGGGCTGTGTATGCATTTAATGTCAAAGCATTTATGCAACGGGGAGATAGTCCGGGACTCTTATTCGGTAAAACAGGCGCCGTGGTTATTGACAGAGATGAAGCAGTCGATATTGATAATGAGATAGATTTTAAAGTAGCTGAGGCGATGTTAGCGGAAACGTGATACAATATGATCATATTTAGTCATTATAAGAAATCATAGTTGTCAAAGCTAATCTCCAAATAGTTTGAGAATATATAAATTATTCTGACCGAAATCGACGGGATGCGGGTTGGAGACGATGGCGTGTGTTTTCATTGAAGCCCCGTTGTTCAGGGGCTTCAATGACTGGCCTGCAGCGTTTGGGAAGCCATCGTTGCGTTTCGATTTCGGCGCCCTTTTTTGGACACTTTTTTGGGCGAGCAAAAAAGTGTCAAACAGATCGCCACTACGCGATACGTTAGATGTAATAATAAGTTGAAAATCTTATATGAAGACTAACAATACCAAACCCCTCCTCCTCATAACCGGCGTAACAAGCGGTGTAGGATTATCGCTTGTTAATCATTACGCTGGAAAATATAACATTCTGGCTCTAAGCCGCAACGAAAAAAAGCTCAGGGAATTATTCGCCAATAAAAAAGATATTACAACGTTTCAGGTAGACCTAAGCGATCCGGAAGCTTGTGATGCTGCATTTCAAACGATATCGGAAAAATTCGGATATATTCCGTATCTGATTAACAATGCCGGTATTAACCGTAAGGTTGAGCTTAAAGAAATAACCTATGACCAGTATCTTGAATTTATGAACGTCAATGCAATAGCCCCAATGATAGCAATGCAGCACTTATTGCCGGCAATTAAAAAGAACAACTTTGGCCGTATTATTAACATCACATCCGGTGCACCGCTTAACTGTTTCCCGGGGTTTGCGTTATACAGTTCATCAAAAGGAGCGTTGAATGCCATAACGGTAACATCAGCGAGGGAATATACAGAATACAACATAAAGATCAACCTTATGAGCCCGGGACCCGTTAAATCGAACATGGCACCGAATGCACCGATGGATCCGTCGGTCTGTCATCCGACAGTTGAATATCTGTTAACCCTTGATGAAAACGGACCCACGGGTAAATTTTTCTGGCTCGGGTATGAGATTCCCCTGTTTCCCGATCTTGAAGGAATTGAGTGGCTTGAGGGAAAAGCCGATTCCACGAAGTACACGAAGGTGATATCGTGAGCGATATCGTTCGAGTAGGGATGATCGGGATGAGTGAAGGAAATGGACATCCGTTTTCATTTTCCTCTATCATTAACGGATATTCGGATGCCGGGCTTGCTCAATCGGGTTGGGATGGAATTTATAATTATGTTAAAGTACGCGACAAATCCGAATTCGGCATACAAAATCTGAAAGTAACCCATGCGTGGACACACGATAAAGAGCAAACAAAGAAGTTGTGCGATGCGGCGATGATACCGTGTCCCGTTAATAACTATAAGCAGATGCTCGGCAATATCGATGCCCTTATTATTGCACGGGACGATCATGCAGTGCACCTCGAAATTGCAAGACCGTTTCTCGAAAAGAATGTACCGGTTTTTATCGACAAACCGCTTTCGTTGAGCACAGATGAATTGAAGTACTTTAAACCCTTTCTTGAAAATGGTACGCTGATGTCCTGTTCCGGTCTGAGATATGCAAAAGAGCTTGATGCTGTCCGGGATGCCATCACGGAATACGGAGCTCCGTTGTTTGTTCGCGGCACGGTCTTGTTTTCATGGGAGAAATACGGTGTGCACATGCTTGAAGGGATACAGAGTTTGTTACAATCCAGGCCCGTCTCTGTATCCAGTGTACCGGCAGGTCATATGTCGGTTTTGATCAATATGTCCGACGGCACAAATATTCTAATTGATGCATTGGGAAACGTCCCGAAAATATTCAGGATCGATGTAATTGGCGACCGGGAGATATCGACCCATGAAATATCCGATAATTTCTCTATGTTCCGCCGTATGCTCTGGCATTTCGCCGAAATGATCAGGACGGGTACACCACCAATACCACCGCGCCAAACGCTGGATATAATGAAGGTGCTCATGGCAGGAAATACCGCGAGATTGGAAAACCGGATAGTGTATATGGAAGAATTCGATTTTTAAAATTCTAAATTCTAATGACCTAAATCCTAAACAAATTCAAATATCGAATGTTCAAATGATCTAAACTTACGGGGTCCGAGATTGTTTTGGAAATTAGGATTTTGAACATTAATGTATTGTTTAGAATTTAGATATTAGGATTTAGTGCTTATGATTTATTATTCATTATGCATAACAAAGTTAAATATAAGTCCCTCTTCGACCTCACCGGCAAAAACGCCATTGTTACCGGCGGGTGCGGTATACTGGGGGAACATTTCTGTAAAGCACTCAGCGAGTTCGGCGCGAACGTTGCCGTTATCGATATCAACGAGGAAAAAACTTCATCGTTGGCGGAAGAGTTACAAAAAACGTATGATGTTAAATCCATCGGTGTTTACTGCGATGTGTCCGATCCGGAGTCGGTTAAGAATATGGTCGCTCAAGTGGTTGATGAATTTGGGGGAATCGATATATTGCACAACAACGCCGCTTCCAAATCCGACGATCTCGATGCATTCTTCGCACCGTTTGAGGAATACTCCCTCGATGAATGGCGGAAGATCATGTCGGTCAATATCGACGGTATGTTCCTGGTTGCACAAGCGGTTGGAAAGCATATGGTGGATAACTCTATACAGGGCAGCATAATTCAAACCTCGTCGATTTACGGACTGGTTGCTTCCGACAAACGGATATACGAAGGATCGTTTTATCTCGATAAACAGATAAGCAATCCCGCCGTGTATTCCGCTTCAAAGGCATCCGTTGTTGGTTTAACCCGGTATCTCGCTTCCTATTGGGGGGATAAGGGGATACGGGTTAACGCCCTTGTCCCCGGTGGTGTGGAAAGCGGACAAAACGACATTTTCAAAGAAAAGTATTCTGCACGTGTTCCACTTGGACGTATGGCACAGGCACAGGAAATGACCGGAGCGCTTGTTTACCTTGCATCGGATGCATCAAGTTATGTGACCGGACAATGCCTGGTAATCGACGGTGGATTAACCGTATGGTAGAACCTAAAAAATAATTATAAATATACAATAAACAATAAGCAATAATCAAAGTGTCATTAATGATGCAAATAATAAATGACCTAACTCCGCTCAACCGGGTCTTTTGTTCTTCCGATTATGATGCGGCTATTGATTACCTTTGTGACATCTTACCATTTACCGTACATGAATATCCTGCGCATAACGTTCATAATGGTTGGGTCATTCCTCCTAAATGGGATGTAAAAGAGGCCAAAATTTTAAAAGATGGAAAAGTTATTTATGATGGCACTAAACATCCTCTTTCGGTCATTGCTCTTTCAAGCCCTTTTAGAGGGAAAGTTGACCTGAATGAGTTAAAAAAGCATTTACACTATGATACAAGATATGATGATGCCATTCCTTATCATTTCAGACAGATGTATCGCAGCTGGGAACGTGATTGGGGTTTTTGCGTAACAAAAAATTTTTATGATAGTCTTAATGAAGGGACATATGACATCATAATTGAAACAGAAGAGGCTGAAGGTGTATTAAAAGTTTTAGAATATACAAAAAAAGGAAAACTTGATGAAACGATCATTATCGCTGCCCATTTGGATCACCCGGGAATGGCGAATGACGATTTGGCTGGGTGTTCAGTAGGAGTAGAGTTATTCAAAAAATTGCAGTCAATGGAAACTAAATTCTCTTATCAATTATTTTTACACCAGGAAGTAATAGGACCAGAATATTATCTTGCGCATCTTAACGAGGACAAGAGAAGTAAATTGTTAGAGGGCATATTTATAGAAATGCTCGGATCGAGGACGAAACTCGGATTGCAATCTTCTCCTCAAGGTTTGACGAATGTTGAGTATTTTGTAAAGCAAGAATTAGAGAAATCAGGTATTCCTTTTAATCATAAGCCATATGGTGATGTTGTAGTAAACGGTGAGTATATATATGCGGGTTATGGTATTCCTGTTTCATCGTTGTCGCGGTATCCATACCCGGAATATCATTCGGATAAGGACGATATTTCAATTATTTATGAGGAGGAGTTGAAGGAGTCATTAAATATATTACTGCGGGCAATAGAGAATATGGAACGTGATGCTATTGTCAGGAAAAAATATCAGGGTAACGTATGCGCGTCAAATCCTCAGTATAACTTATATGTAGATCCCGGTCAAGCTGCATTTGGCGGATTGGTTGATGAATATGATGTTAGAAATGTGAGACGATTTATGGAGTTATTTCCGATGTACCATAAGCAGGTACCAATTCGACGATTGTCAAGTGAATTTAATATAGAATATCGATTATTGCATGATTACCTAAAGAGATGGGAGGCAAAAGGATTAATTGAAATGGTTTGAATTTATAAATCCTTCGCAGATATGATTTATATGTTTAAAAGGTATTTTGGCGGAATAACAAACATTAACACAGAGAATAATTTTGTGTGTTTAACGTTTGATGATGGTCCAAATCCAGAAAACACACAACGGGTATTGGATATACTATCTAAGTATGAGGTAAAGGCTACATTTTTCGTTGTCGTTAAACTTGCTGAAAAATATCAGTTCCTAATAAAAGAAATGGTTGAAGCTGGACATGACATTGGAAATCACACATGAGATCATCAAGATATAACGAAATTAAGTTCCGATGAGAGAATAATTCAAATAAGTAAATGTGAGAAAGTATTATCACCATTTTTTAAGAAAATATTCAGACCCCCGTATGGAAGCTTTAACTATAAGTCATTATTTGAACTAAAAATCTTAGGATATAGTGTAATTCTCTGGAATGTGTCTAGTTATGATTGGAGGGGGTATAACGAAGAAATTGTATTGAAAATTTTAAACACCATAAAACACGGAAGCATAGTATTGCTACATGATAACATTTACAATTTTAATATACAAGGTCAAATAAATAGATTACCAACCGTCAATGCGTTAGATACATTCTTAAAGACCAATTGTAATAAATATAAATTTTTAACTATATATGAAATACTAAATTTATCGAATGTTGACGATTCTCAGTATCGGAGAGTTGTCACAAAAAGATCACTATCAGAAATAGAAAATAAATGTGTAGTACAAATTTAAAACCAGACTTTTCAGTTGTCATACCAACGTTTAACAGGAAACATTTATTAAGCAGGTCCGTAAAAAGTGTTCTTAATCAGACATTTCAGAATTTTGAATTGATTATTGTAGACGATGGATCCACAGACAATACAGAAGAATTAGTAAAAGAATTTAACGACAATAGAATTAAATATATTAGACATAGTGAAAATAAAGGGGTTTCTACTGCAAGGAATACTGGAATAAAAAATGCAAATGGAACCCTAATTGCATTTTTAGATAGTGATGATGAGTATTTACCGGCATTTCTCGAAGAAACGAGGAACTATTTATTTCACACATCAGAAGAATACGGCTTTTCATGGACTGGCACTATAAAAATTAAAAGAGCTGATGATATGGATATTACTGAGGAGATTATTAAGAAAGCCATTTGGAAGCCTGGATATGTTGATAGAGTAGAAGCATATAATCGATGTCTAGAATGGGACCCGCGGTGGGGAACAGGACATGGATTTACTGCTAAAGCATTTGTCTTTTCAAAAATAGGATTGTTTGATGAATCATTGAAAGCAAGGGAAGATATTGATATATTGCTACGATTGATGAAAGAGTTCAAATACAAGGTTATACCTAAATATTTAATTAACATATATATTCAGGAAAAACAAGATCGAGTCGATGGAAACGATATAGAAAAAGCAACAGCTTATAAAATAATTATGCAAAAACATTTTAATACAATAAAAAATAATAAGAAATCTTATGTATTTTTTAATAGTCTTATTGCTAGATATTATATGAATTCAAAATATTATGGTAAATCATTTTATTATTTAATGAAAGGGGCCAGAAAAAATCTATTTAATCTAACGATAATAAATCTTTTCATAAGATTATTGTATTTAATGGTTGCCGGTAATTTTCTAACAAAAATAATATTTAAACATAAATAAATCATAATTGTAAAAACAAGGCACCCTTTATTTAATGTAGTATTACTGATATTTATTAGAGAATTGTTTATAGAAAATGCAATTGTAGTTTTACAAGATAGGATTAAGATGATTGAGGGGTGAATATTATGGATAATGCTTCATCCGACAATAAAATTTAAATAGGTTTTAAAATAATATATTAATTTCAATAATATTTCAATGGATTTTATTCTTATGTGGGTATGGTCGGCAAAGATGTTTTTATAACTCGAATACATTGTATTCCTATATTTTAGGATAATGACAACTAAAAGAATGATTATTTAATTCTATGGGAATGACGATTATAATTGTAATGTATCATTATATACGTGATGTAAAAACAAGTAGTACTCCATTTATACAAGCATTATCCAGAAATGCATTCCAACATCAAGTCGATCATTTTTTAAAGTATTATAATATAATAGGTATAGATGATATAATACAAGTATCAGAGTATAAGAATGTGTCTCTACCTCCCAAAGCACTTCATCTTACTTTCGACGACGGGTATATCGATCATTATATACATGTACTTCCTGTACTTGATAAGTATAATATAAAAGCAAGTTTTTATCCATCTGCAATGCCGATAAAAGAGAAGAAAGTATTGGATGTAAACAAGATACATTCTATTTTGGGTATTGGAACTCCGGTGAATACCATGCTTGATGAAATAAAAAGTTATATCGAGAAGTATAAAGATAAGTATACTTTACATGATTTCGAGAATTATAGAAAAACAATAAAATTAAGTTCAAGGTATGATGATTCCGCCACAGTATTTATAAAAAGAATGTTGCAGCGCGAACTTCCCCGGGAAGTCCGTAATATGATTGTAGATTCCTTATTTAAAAAATATGTGACGGCCGATGAAACAGGATATGCTGAATCTCTGTACATGTCGGCAAAACAAATTAAAGAGATGCACGATTGCGGTATGACGATAGGAAATCACGGGTATCGCCATGAATGGTTCGATAATTTATCTCTGGAAGAACAGAAAGATGATATAGAAAATGCAAATGCGGTATTCCGTTCTATGGGTATTGATACGACCAAAGAAGCGATATGTTATCCGTATGGGGCATACAATAATCATACTCTTGAAATAATGAAAACATTGAATTATAAGATTGGCTTCACGGTTAATCCTACAATTGCGCATGTAAACAAAAATAGTAATTATGTCTTACCCAGGTATGATACGAACGATTTTCCCCAAAATAATATAGAATAAGGAATTATGAGAGCATTCTTCATACATATATATTTTGATTTTTGGATTGAGGTAGCAAAACTGTTACACAGGGAAACCAATGTTAATCCCGTATATTGGGTTGCTGATAATAAATACTTTCCTCAGATTAAAAAGGAGTTCCCAGGTGCATTTGTTCATGATAGATTCAGTGCTATGCGTGGTATTGGGATAGAGAAAGAAATGAATATAAATGTTGAACATCCTGATACCGAGGCGATTAAAGTATATTCCGAATACGAAAGAATCGTTATGCAAATGATGGATAGTTTCGAGGTTGTTGCGCCTTTTGTGTACGAGGAAAGACTCTTGGTGTACCATCGCATGTTGGGATATTGGCTTTCTGTAACAAATGCCTTGAAACCGGATGTTGTTATATTTCCTCGTGTTCCTTCAAATATTTATAATTATGTGCTCTACAATATTTGTAAGAAAAATAGAATAAAAACCATAATGTTTGAGGATGTACCATTTGGCAGAGTCTTTACAACTGAAGAAATTGAGCAAGGAAGTCCTATTACAAGATACTATAATCAAAATAATATGGATAGTGATAATAACGAAAAATATAAGCTTTCGGAAGAAATGAATGATTATCTCAAGAAATTAACATTATCATATGAGGAGGCGGTTCCATTTTATCTAAAAAAGTATTACTCCGATAAAATTAATAAAAAGGTAACGAAATAAGTAATATAGACGTCAGAGGCAAAATGAAAAGGTACCTGCAAAAGATTAAAAATGTATTTACCCTGAAAACTATTTATCATATATATAAAAAACCCAATGGTTCAATAACAGATTCGATGAGCCCGGTAGAGATAAAAAAAATTAAATATAGAAATAGGAGGGTAATAGGTAAACAAAGAAAATATTATGAAAATCTTGCAGTACAACCGGATTATTCGAAGAAGTATATTTATGTTGCATTACATTGCTATCCCGAAGATACAATTCCACCGATGGGGTCTATTTATTCTAATCAGTGTTTTGTAGTAGATATTTTAAAACAAAATATACCTGAAGATTGGCATATTTACGTAAAAGAAAATCGAGTGCAATTTTATCCGATTAACAAGCATATTAAACCGCGGTCGAGAATGTTCTATAACTATATTCACGACAATCAGAATGTGAGTTTGGTCGATATTCGTACCCCGCAATTCGATTTAATAGATAATTCACAGGCAGTAGCCACATTAATAGGAACGACAGGGTGGGAGGCAGTGAATAGAGGAAAACCGGCAATAATTTTTGGAAATGCCTGGTATCGGGGCTGTGAAGGGGTATTCTGCATTACAAGTAACCGTGATTGTAAAAATGCAATAGATTCAATAGTAAACGGGTATGCCGTAGAATATAATAAAGTGAAAAAATTTGCCTATGCAGCCGAGCAAGTTTGTGTAAGGGCGGCGATTAATCCCGGGTGGGCACGTCAGTTTGATATTACATATGATGAAAATGTGAGAGCACTAACATCAGCAATACAAAATAAATTGGTTTCCGAAGAATCTAATGTCTAAAAATACTGTATACGTTGGCATGGTAGCCGACCTGCTCCATAATGGGCATATGAATATATTGAAGGAAGCAGGTAAATATGGAAAGGTTATCGTAGGTCTGTTTACAGACGAAGCAGCAGCAACCTATAAGCGAATACCCTTCCTTCCTTATGAACAAAGGAAAAGTATTGTTGAAAATTTGAAGCATGTGGATGAAGTCGTACCGCAGACTACCGCAGACTACCGCCCGAACCTCAGAAAATATAAACCCGATTATGTTGTCCACGGCGATGACTGGAAAACCGGTGTGTTGAGTCCTGTCCGGCAAGGAGTTATCGAGGTGCTGAAAGAGTGGGGTGGAGAGTTGATAGAGGTCCCGTATACAAAAAATGTATCATCGACGCAATTACACAACAAAATTATACATCTAAAAAAATCACCTGAGTACAGGCACCGGCGTTTCGAAAGAACTATCGAGTCGAAATCGAAAATAAACGGCATTTACATACACGATCCTGTATCGGCGGTAATGGCGGATTCAATTACTATTAAAAAAGACGGGATGCTTTTTGAATATGATTTCCTGGTGTTTTCAAGCCGTATGTTTAATTATACATTGAATAAACAACATGAAAGCAATATCGATCCGGATAGCTTATTGAGCGTTTTGAATAACATAATTGATGTAACCGAAAAACCGTTGCTGTATGACGGTATTTTCCCTGAGTCAGAGCACGAAAGAAAGAAGTTTTTCAGAACGCTTTCACGTATTGGCATTAGCGGTATATGTATCAGCAATAATGAATCATATATCGATGAAATAAAACATGAAATTAATACCGATATTTGTGATATCTATATTACTATTTCCGAAGGTATCAATTCATTATCAATAAATCATGTAATAGAGTTAACAAATAAATATCGGGATAGGGGAGTGCGTGGTGTATTTATTTCCGGTTCAATAAATGAAGATATGATAAATCAAATTACAAAAGAAAACACTGCCGATTTTTTCATCGGTCATATTCAAAAATCGGAATCAATAGCAAGTTTACCTGAGAAATACGATGGCAAGTACATTGTTTTACATGATTGCAATTTAATCGAAACGATTGAAGCTGCAATTTCTCAAAAATTGCAAGAAACATTGTTACGGTAGTGGAACACAGATGACACTGAAAAAAACAGATTTTCACAGATATTATAATAATCCAATCAGTGAGCATCAGTAAAATCTGTGTTATCTGTGTTCTAATAAATGGGGAAAATACCACACCATGAAAACAAATAACCGCAAAACCTCCTACGTCGTCATGAGCGCTGACCTGGTACATCCCGGCCACCTCAACGTCATAGAACGCGCCCGGCAATTGGGGGATGTCATCATCGGGCTGTTAACCGATAAAGCGATAGTCGGTTATAAACGGCTACCCTATCTTACATACGAGCAGCGAAAAACAGTCGTTGAGAATATTAAAGGTGTTACCGAAGTTATTCCGCAGCATGAACTCGACTTTGTACCGAACCTTAGAAAGCTTCGTCCGGATTATGTCGTGCACGGTGACGACTGGAAAACCGGTGTAAAGAAAAAAGTACGGGAACGTGTCATCGAGACCATCAAAGAGTGGGGCGGAGAGCTTGTTGAAGTCCCGTATACGCATAGCATCTCTTCCAGACAAATAAATAAAGTTCACCGTGAGATCGGCACGACCCCTGAAGTTCGGATGCGGAAGTTCAGACGGCTTCTCGGCGCGAAACCCTTATTGAAATTTATGGAAGCGCATAACGGAATATCAGGTTTGATCGTGGAAAATACCAGTGTGGTTAAAAATGACGTAGTTTGTGAATTTGACGGTATCTGGCTCAGCAGTCTCACCGAATCGGCGTCGAAGGGAAGACCCGACAATGAAGCGGTAGATATCTCCGCCCGTATGGTAACATTGAATGATGTCGTTGAGGTCACAACGAAACCCATCTTATTCGATGCTGATACGGGGGGGAAGCCGGAGCATTTTGTTTATACAGTTAAAACACTCGAACGACTCGGTGTGTGCGGGGTTATAATAGAAGATAAAGCAGGTCTGAAAAGAAATTCATTGTATGGCACCACTGTACCGCAGACGCAGGATGAACCGCAAAATTTTGGCGAGAAAATTTCAAGAGGTAAACAAGCCCAAATTACAGACGATTTCATGATCATTGCACGAATAGAGAGTCTGATACTCGGTAAAGGCGTTGACGATGCGATAGATCGTGCAAAAATCTATATCGATGCAGGTGCAGACGGTATCCTGATACACAGCAAAAACAAAACTCCAGAAGAATTATTACAATTTTGTCAACGATACAAAAATTTCAATCATAGCGTTCCGCTCGTCGCCGTACCGACTACCTACAATATGATATTGGAAAATGAGTTACAGGATGCCGGGGTAAATATAGTAATTTACGCAAACCAAATGCTCCGCAGCGCATATCCGGCAATGGTCAAAACGGCAAAATGCATACTCGAACATGAGCGCTCATACGAAACAAACGGCAGTATCATGAAAATAGATGAGATATTGAATTTAATTCCGGGATAAAGACAGTAAGGTGGAGACCACCTCCAAGGTGGCCTCCACCTTCGCGATGGTATCTCCTAATCAACCAATCATACAATCAATATCACAGACTATTTATTAATGATAGATCCAAAAATATTCCTTAACACCTTACAAAAAAACGGCATCGAGTTCTTCACCGGCGTACCCGATTCCGCGCTCAAAGATTTCTGTTCCTGTCTGCTGGATATGATACCCGATGATAAACACATTATCAACGCAAATGAGGGTCTTGCAATAGGTTTGGCAGCAGGATATCATCTTGCTACGGGTAAAGTACCGTGTGTCTATATGCAGAATGCCGGTTTCGGGAATGCAATTAATCCTTTACTCTCTCTCGCAGATTCATCCGTGTACGGTATTCCGATGCTATTGCTTGTCGGCTGGCGGGGGGAGCCGGGCATGAAAGACGAACCACAGCATATGAAGCAAGGCAGGGTGCAGGTTCCACTTCTTAATGCATTAGAAATAAATTATGATATTATTGGCCCGGGCGATGAAAATATCAATTCAAAAATTAAACATGCAACTCAAATTTCTAATGAAACTAAACACCCGTTTGTAATGCTTGTACGAAGAAATAGTTTCGATAAGTATAGCGGAGCAGTAAGAAATGGACAAAATAATAGTCTCACAAGAAAGATCGTCATCGAAACTATTTTGAACACTATTGAAGATAACGCAATCGTCGTTTCTACGACCGGTTTGATCTCACGGGAAATTTATGAATGCCGTGAACGGCTCGGAATGTCTCACAGAAATGATTTCCTGAATGTTGGGGCAATGGGACATACCGGTCAGATTGCCCTTGGAATTGCACTACAACATCCGGATAGACAGATGTACTGCATCGATGGGGATGGTGCTTTCTTAATGCATATGGGAAGTGTTGCGATCATAGGTTTAAAAGAACCTCATAATTTTAACCATATCGTTCTGAATAACGGCGCTCATGAGTCGGTGGGAGGACAACCGACTGCCGGCTACTTTATCGATAGTGCAGCAATTGCACGTAATTGCGGATACAGGTGGACTGCAAGATGTAAACTTCAAGGAGATATTGAACAAAAGCTTGGTGATATAAAAAATGTAAGGGGTCCGGCACTAATCGAGATCATCATGGGATTGGATGAAACGCTTCCGGGTAGACCATCGAAAGCTCTTCATACTATCAAAGATGATTTCTTAAGTTTTTCCAACGATTTCAAATGACCATATATGATAAGAAGGATTATCGTATCAGTATTAATTAAATATGGATTACTTGGTAAAGCCAAAATTATACGAAATAATATATTTCAAATCTATTCCATCATTATTCGAAATCTCAGTGGTAATTTTTCATTTCAATATAAACTTCTTCCCGATTATTACGGACCACGCATAATTTATATAGATCCGTTTTTAATAAAATATGACACAACTTCTCCGGATTGGATGAGAAATTATGGAAGTTCATTTATTATAGATGGGGATTGGGATCAAAAGCACATTAACAATATGGATGAAAAACCGACTTTCGGACAGAGGACGGTACATGATATGTTTGTTAAAGGATTAGATTATCGTGAAACTGAACAATACCATGAGATGGTCAGGAGATTGCACATGGGGAGGAGACCATGGGGTTGTAAGACAATGTACGATATCCATAACTATTTTTCCGAGCTTAAAAATATTTATGATGATATTAAAAATAACGGTTTTAAAACTCAAGATGAGCGGGGCAATGCAAGCGAGGATGAGGTATTGATTTATATCGATAGAAACGGGCGATTTATAAATGGATGGGGCGGAAAGCACAGGATTGCTATTGCAAAAATTCTTAAGCTACAATCAATTCCGGTACTGGTTTGCGGTGTGCATAAACAATGGGCCGCAAAGGTATTCCTGTCGTTTAATAGTGATGTGAATAGTGCTATTGACAATGGACTGAATCAGATCTGTAAAAATGGATAAAACAATATGGCTTACAATAATAATTTCGATAAACTGGTATACATAACAAATTTACTTGAAAAATATAATATTGAATACTGGATCGATAGCGGTACGTTGCTGGGTATTATGAGAGATGGTAAGTTATTGCCGAATGACAAGGATATAGACATTAGTATCTGGGAGGAGGGGCTGAGTAAAATAGATCCGTTTTTAAAGGAAGTTGCGAACAGCGATTATACAATCACTAAAAATGCATATCGTGGGAATGTATTTTTATATTCTCTTATACCAAATAATAATTACGACAATCAGATTATAATAGATTTGAAAATATTTGCGAAAAGCGGGAGTATGATTTATTGTCCATCCGTAGTATACAGAGAAATAAAATATAAGCAGGGGACACTTCCTTACAGATTGGTTGTCTTGGTAAATAAGCTAATATACAGGATGCGATTGAACAAACACATACAACAATATTTGCGTGAAGACAGATTTCCGTTAAGTATTGTCTACAGGGTTGCAACCTGGTATGCACCTTCAGAATATTTTAAAAGTTTTATCAGACACCCTGAATATTCATTTTATATACCTGAAAAATGGCGTGAGTATTTAGTGTTTAGATACGGCGACTGGAAAAAACCGGTTAAAAAATGGGATCACCGGACCGATGACGGTGGATATGCAAATAAGACACCGAATGAATTACTCTATGGAAAGCAATAAAAAAACTATCGTGATTTCTCCGCTGCCGGGCTTCAGGAGCGTTGAGAATAATATTTATCTCGGACCGTGGGCTTATCCCGGAAAAATTAAAAATTGGGAGAACTGTGAAAATCTTGTGCCACCGCACTGGAGGGATATAAAAGAAATTGAGCAGGCAATTGCATACACCGAGCAGATACATGAACAACTGTTTCCGGTGTTGGTTCAATTTCTAAATTCCGTTCACAATACGAAATATAGTCTGCGTTTCTGGAAAATATTTATCGGAAGATTTGTGCATTATTACATTAATTTCCTTTATGACAGATATGTATGTTTACAGCGGGCAGTAGCCCGATATCCCAATGCAAGAATTAAAGTGATGGATCCAGCGTGTTATGAAACACCGGTTATGCTCAATGATTTTAAAACAAAGGCAATGGATGACGATTTCCTCAATGCACAACTATTTTCTCAGATCGCCGAATACAAGTGTATTGAGCGGGATTTAGTTTCGTATAATGGAAATACACAAGAAACACACAATAGTAAACACTTGGCTATAGAAAATAGAAGTTCTCATCCTCCGGTTTTTTATAGATTGGGGAAAAGGATTTCACAATATGGTGTACGATATACCGTTCAAACAGCTTGGTTAGGTTTACTGAAACGGCTTCAAAAAATCGTAATGCAGCGAGAAAAAGAAAGCAGTATTCTTTTATTAAATACCATGTTCCCTGTCGGAAATATGCTGCAGTTATTTTTTTCATCAAGGTTTAAGGTTAATCAGACATCATCTATGGAATATTTCCCTGATGTTTCGAATTTAGATGAGAACATCCGTAAGGAATTTGAACGTATGCAAGGTGCCGACGAATTCAGCACATTTGTTTTACAGAGCTTGCGCTATAATTTTCCCTATGCATATCTCGAAGGGTTTACAGAAATCAAAAATCTGCTTGATGATAAAATACCTGGAAAACAAAAACCGCAAGCCATTGTGTGCGGTTTTTCTCCGGGATTTGCTCTAACAGAATTATGGTTGGCCGAATGTGTCGAAAATGGTACAATCCTGTTCGGAGTTCAACATGGCGGGGGGTACGGAGAATTTAAGTATGACAGCAGAGAACATCATGAAAAGAAAATATCTGATAAGTATATAACATGGGGGTGGCGTGACAGTGAAAAAGATGTACCATTACCTGCGCCGAAACTAATGGATTTGCCGGAGAAGAATACTCTACCCGTTCAAGACCAAATACTCTGGGTAGGGACAGAAGCACGAAATTATCACCACATGCCCTGGAACGCACTCTACTATCCAACAAAATATGAATATTTTCAAAGACAGATGGAATTCCTCGGTAATTTAAGTGATGAGGTGCAACGGAAACTATTGATTCGGTTGAATATGCGATGTTCAAACGATCTCATTTCATACTGGAAAGACGAATACCCTGATCTCAAATATGACGACAACTCAAGGGATTTTATATCTCGTGTAAAAGAAAGCAGCCTAACGCTGTGCGATCATATAGGGGGTACGACTTTTTTAGAAGCGCTTTCGATGAACAGACCGGTTATTGTTGTCAGTCTATTACCTGAAATACTGCTTCGGGATACTGCTCGTACATATTATGAAATGTTGGCAGATGCAGGTATTTTTTTTGATGATCAGAATGCCGCGGCCCAATACATTAATGAAATTCAATACAGTGTTGATGAATGGTGGCACGAGCTGAATAGACAAAAAGCAATACAAATATATTCAGAAAGGTTTCTTTTAAAAAGAAAAGATGATGTGAGAGTATGGAAGGAATATCTTTGTAATATTTAAATGAATATTATACGAATAATAGAAAAATAAATAGTGTGTTTTCATAAATAATAATGACGATAGTGATAGGTAGGTTCCAGAAAAATGATTCATGCAACTGACAAGCAATGGAAAATTTGGGGCAAAATAAACCCATATTTTGGTGTACTATCAACCGATGAATACAAAAATATTTCATTAGATGATGAAAAGAAAAAGAAATTTTTCGAATCAGGAGATAGACATATTGAGTATGTAATGTCAATAATAAATAATTATATTGATCCCTCGTTCAAGCCAAAATTATGTTTGGACTTCGGTTGTGGTGTGGGTAGAATTATTATTCCTCTTGCATATCGTTTTTCACACGTGACCGGGGTGGATATTTCTCAAGATATGCTTGATGAGGCTTCTCGTAATTGTGTGGAATTAGGTCTTAACAACGTTGAATTGGTAGAATCTGATGATAATTTATCAAAGCTTCACGGAAAATATGATTTTATTCATTCTACTATTGTGTTTCAACATATCAACCCGAAACGAGGTGAAGTATTATTTAAAAGACTTGTCGATCTTCTGGATGATGGCGGTGTTGGTGTTATTCATCTTACATATTATGCGCGGCAAACAAATACAAGAAAGACAATAAATTGGATGAAATATAATATTCCTTACTTAGAGAATATTGTCAATATATTTAAGGGAAGAAGTTTTTATTTTCCAAGCATGCAAATGCATATGTATAAACTTAATAACGTATTTTCTATCTTACAGGATAATGGTTGTGAGCATATGTGTGTACGCTTTTCAAATCATGGCGGTGTCTGGGGAATAAGATTATATTTTCAAAAAAGCAATGTTGGTATATATTAAATAAGTGTTCATCTGATGAGTAAATATATATAAGAAATATTAGGTATGAACCCTCTCGTCTCGATTATCATTCCAACATACAATAGAAAAAACCAATTGATAAAAGCAGTACGATCTTGTTTTCAACAAGAGTTACAAAACATCGAAATTATTATTTCAGACGATGGGTCCAACGATAATACATTTCAACACTTACAAGAGCACTATCACGAACATTTGATACAATCGGATGAAATTGAGGCAAAGGAAAAAAAACATCCATACATACGTTATTACTATAACGAAAACCGTGGTGCCTCGGCAGCCCGGGATTTTGCCCTGCAAAAATGCAACGGCATGTATGTGAAATTTATGGATTCCGATGATGAACTCATTGAAAATACATTGCACAAAGAAGTTGATATACTGCAAAATAACACAGCAAACGTAGCTTTAACAGGTTATATCAAAAGAATATATAAAAATGGAGCCGAAATAGTACCTCTGAGAAAGAAAATTCCTGCTCCGATTCTGAATGAACCCATTGACGATATGCTTGAAGGCCAATCGCTATGGGTGTCGAATGCACTATACGAAAGAGGAAAGATAAAAGATTTCATGTGGGATATCGGTATCCCGGTGCTGGCAGACTGGCTGTGGGCTTGGACGGTTTGTCTCTCAGGTGCACGGTATATATCACTGGATATCTATTCGGCATATTATAATATACACGACGGTGAGGCAATTACAAATAGTGTCGATTGGCACTACCGTGCATCATTGTCACGGGAAAAAATCCTGAAATATGTGGAAGCGAATTTAAAAACCCGCGGCGAATTAAACCAACGGCGCGCCGAAGCGCTCGCTCAATATTATTACCGTAACCGGATTCCGTATGCGGAACATGAGCCCCGACGCTGGAAACAATTATGGCAATATTGTAAATGTCTCGCCCCCGGTTTCAAACCGGTGGAAGATAATCGCCTCGCGCTGCCGTTCGTCCGGGCATTAGGACCTGTATACGGTATCTTGGTTTTTGCCAGGGTGCGTAAACTAATCAAAAGATTGGGTTTGTCGAGGCCTGCCTTTCTGAGGTAATTACTGTTATTATTTATACTGAGTTTTATGAGAATAGCATACGTAGTTTCGGATCGTGGAATTACATTAGAACAAAACGGCGGTGCAGGCAGACATATCCGGGGAACGATAGCCGGGTTTCGTGCACACGGGCATGAAGTGTTGCCGGTTATTGCAGGTGATTATTTCAAATCACCTGCAAACGATACGACGAATAAAAATAACGGTAGGATTAGTACTATAAAAAATTTCCTGCCGAAAAAAGTGCATTTCCTGCTGAAGGATGTTCAAAGAATATACCAGGATTATCAATTCGAGAAACTTTGTCGCAAGGATATTAAATATTTTAAACCCGATGTAATCTATGAACGGTCATGTTATTTATCCTCGCTCGGAAGCAGATTGTCACGGAAGTTTAAGATCCCGCATTTTCTGGAGACATCAGGATGTCTTGTGGAAATATATAGCAGTATGTACGGTATGTTCAGTCAGGAGCTTTCAAATTATATCGAAAAGCAAAAACTCAGAAGAGCCGGCAGCGTGGTCGTAGAAGCCGATTCGGCTGTTCATTATGTCTCAGAAAAATTTTCCATACCGGAGGAAAAAATTGTTGCAAAACCTATCGGTATTGATACTGAGTCTGCTACCGCCGTTATATCTAAACAACAAGAAATAAGATATAGGTTGAATTTACATAATAAATTCATTGTCGGGTTTGTGGGTACGTTCGCAGCATATCAGGGGGTGCAGATTCTTTTGGAGGCCGCTAAAATGCTGGACAAGGAAAACAAAGATATAGTTTTTCTGCTTGTGGGATGGGGTAAAAATGGTGAAAAGTATAAACAATATGTTCGCGAGAACAGATTACAGAACGTACGGTTTACCGGTTTGGTGAACGCGCACGAGGTACCCGGTTATGTAAACCTTTTTCATATTGGTGTGATACCGGATTGCGAACGACATATGTATCCCATTAAACTGTTGGAATACGGACTGCAGAGCGTATGCCCGCTCGTTCCTGCCTATGATGCATTCCGGGGAATTATTAAGGAACGGGAAAATGGAAGTATATTTGAACCAAAAAATCCCTGTAGTATTGCAAAAACTATTCAATCGTTGTTTATTGATAAAGCAGAAGTTAAACGGTTAGGGGTAAATTGGCAGAAAAGCGTGATGAGTTCATTTCGGTGGGATCATACGGTTGCCGGTGTTCTGTCTGCTATGGAGCAAACGGTAAATAATAACCGTGCTGTACAAAAAATTCCTGCCCATAAAAAAAAACTATGAATATTCTCCACATCAATCAAAACCTCTCCGTTGCCGGCGGCGGGGTAGCCCAGATGATACGCGATTATTCCCCTGCTCTTGAGTCCAGAGGGGTTTCGGTGTATGCATTAACAGGCGAGGACATAAAAACAGTCCCGCAGGGCATTAAAGAACATTTTTATTGTCCCGCTGTAAATATGTGTAGAGATAAAAAAGGAAGCTGGAAAAAGACACTTAGCGATATTATAGAAGAAAGTGATATCGATATCGTTCACATCCACGAGGTGAGAAATTTTGAAATTATTGAATACGTTGTCGGTAGGTTGCCAGTTGCCATTCACATGCACAACTACGGCTGGTGGTGCCCGGGTACCGAGTTGTATTACGGAAAAACCGAAGAAATATGCCCGCTCTCTACCGGGTGGAAATGCATCCCGAATGCGTACCTGAAACAGTGCAACAACCGGCATCCAAAACATCTGTTCCCTTCGGTAAGAAATGCATACCGCAAACGTAAAATATGGTCAAAAAACGTCGGGTTTATAACTTCTTCGGAATATATGCGTGATCGTGGTGGAAGGGCGGGCATACCGCCTGAAAAAATATTCGTCGTGCCCTACGCCGTGGAAGAAAACCGGTTCCGGCAGAATGACCTTAAGGCTGTTGAATCTCTTCAACCGGGATTTCTTCTCTATGTAGGCCGTTTGGCATGCTCAAAAGGCGTCCATTATTTATTACGCGCGATAGCGATGATCGGAAAAAATTATACACATACGGTTATTGCGGGTGGGGGATTAAATCAATCTTCTCTGGAAGAATATGCGCGATCATTAAACCTCCGTGATAGCGTTACTTTTTTAGGATGGCGGGAGGGTGATGAACTATCCTGGCTGTATAAAAATTGCTCGATGCTTGTTGTACCCTCTATTTGGGACGAAGTATTCGGCATTATCGGACTTGAGGCAATGGCCTCCTCGAAACCGGTTGTTGCCTTTGATGTCGGCGGTATATCGCAATGGCTCAGGGATGGCGAAACGGGATATCTGGTCGGGCGCAAAGATGTAGAAGGATTAGCGAACAAGATACGATACTTGCTCGACAATTCGGATGAACGGAAACTACTGGGTAAGAACGGCAAAGCCCGTTTTCACGAAGAATATACAACCGCGAAACAGACTGGTAATTTAATTGACGTATATAAAAATATAATCAAACTACGTGATAACTAATATAAAAAAAAGATTAAAAGAACAATTCTTTCCTATCATAGAATACATAACAAACTATAAACACGAGAAAAAAGATTTTTTCCAAAATCACGGATACGAATTAAATCTTAAAAACCCCCGGTCATTCAACGAGAAAATAGTTTGGAAAAAATTATACGATCGTAACCCGCTTCTGCCAGTAGTTGCCGATAAATACAGATGCCGGTTTTATGTAGAAGAAATACTGGGAAAGGAGCAGGCGCAGGAGATTCTCATACCTTTATTCTGTGTAACTCATGAGCCGGAAACCATACCATTTGATTCATTTCGGGAACCATATATAATAAAACCAAACAATGCTTCAGGTCGGCATATTTTTGTGAAAGATATTAAAATTGTAAACAGACAAGAAGTAATTAAAAAATGCATAGAATGGTTATCAAAATCGTATGGTACGAGCGGGCATGAATGGGCATATAAAATAATCAAGCGAAAGATCATTGTTGAAAAACTGTTAAGTGATGAAAACGGCGAATTACCTTTGGATTATAAATTTTATGTGTTTCATGGTAAATGCAAAATGATACAGGTAAACTTTAACAGGCATACCGATCTTCAGGAAACACTTTTTAATGAAAAATGGGAAAGATTAGATATTAATTACGGCGTTAAACCAGGTCCGGTTATTCAAAAACCGGATAATATTGATAGAATGCTTTCGATAGCAGAAGCATTGGGAAACGAATTCGACTTTATTCGTGTCGATCTTTATTCAATAAATGATAAAATATATTTTAATGAGTTTACAAATTATCCTGCAGCGGGAAGGGTGAAAATTATACCAGAACAATTCGATTTTGAATTGGGGAAATATTGGAATATTGAACCGGATTATTGGAAGGGATATACTAATTGAGGAAAGTAATAATATTATATTAAGAAGGTGCTTTTATAAAGGAACGACACATAAAATAAATACACCCTTTCTACAACATATCTCACAAATCGTCTCTCCTTATTATGAATATGTAAATAATCATTAATAAAATCCAAATGGATGATAATAATCCAATGGGAAGATCTGTGGGGAACATTAAACACCATATTTAGGTACAATAGAAAGTGTTATGAATTTTATTAATAGATTAATGAAAATTCCAATAATATACAGATTAGCTGTTATTAAAGAAAAGTTATCAGGATATAAAAAACAAAAACAAAGTTTTTACAAATCTTTGGGTTATCATTTAAATTTAAAGCACCCGAAAAGTTATAATGAAAAAATAGTATGGAAAAAAATATACGATCGTAATCCTTTGCTTACAATTACTGCCGATAAGTATAAAGTAAGAGATTATTTAAAAATGATACTGGGTGATGACCGGGCAAATAGTATTCTTATTCCTCTTTTACATGTAACAGATAAACCAGACAATATCCCATTTGATAAAATGCCTGAAGAATATATGGTAAAAGCAAATCATGGCTCAGGTATGAATATAATAATTGAAAAAGGAATGAGTGTTGATAAGAAAAATGTTATTTCAACATGTAAAGAATGGTTAAATAGATCTTATGGGTTTCAATCGCACGAATGGGCATATCAAAAGATAGATAGAAAAATAATTGTAGAAAAATTGATTCGTGATGAAAAAGGCTGTATTCCAAAGGATTATAAGTTTCATATAATGAATGGTAAGTGTAAATTAATTGGGGTGTACACTGATCGTTTTAAAAATGTTAATTGTTCACTATTTGATCCAAATTGGAATTTATTGGATGTAAGCTGGGAAATAGGCAGTAAAATTGAGGCGGGGAATTATGTATATAAACCCGATAACCTGCAAGATATGATAAATATAGCCGAAAAATTGGGTATTCCATTTGATTATGTGCGTATTGATTTATACTCAATAAACGGAAAAATATATTTTGGGGAATTCACCCATTATCCTGGAGGTGGAATTGCTAAAATTGATCCGGTATCTTTTGATTATGAATTAGGTGCAATGTGGAAGATAAAGAAAAAATATTGGAAAAACATAAATAAAATTAATAAATATAATGCCAGACTATAAAAATGTACGAAATATTATAATAACACCGGCCTTTGGTTATGATATAGATCAAGTAAAAATATTTTTAAAAAGTGCAGAAAAATCTAATATTGATGCACGAATAATTCTGATGAGGGCGACAAAAAATAAAACTTTTTATAAGAAGATACTGAAATATAATTCGAATGCTGAAATATGGGTGCCGCCATTTGTAAAATTTCATGAAATTGGAAGAAAAATGTTATCTCGGGGGCCGATGATTAGTATTTGGCCGTATTTTATTGAAAAAATTAGATTGATAACTAAGAAAAACTCATTTATTGACTTGCTACTCCTTCCTTTTTGTTTACAATATGTATATGCAAGGCATTACTATTCGTATAATTTTATCGTGAATAATTATGACAAAATCAATAATATCATTATAACAGATGTTAGAGATGTTGTGTTTCAACACGATCCTTTTAAGTATATAAATGATGCATTAATAACAGGAGCTGAGCCACAACGGATTAAAGATAGTTTGTGGACGACAAAAAATATGCTTAGAACGACAAATGATAAAAATGTCTTAAAACTTTTGGATAAACAAGTATTGTGTGCGGGCGTAGTGGGCGGTAAGAAAAATGTTGTTGTTGAATATCTCAAAGTAATGATTACTGAGATTTCAAATAAGTTTAGAAAAATTACGATGGTGCAGGGTGATCAGGGACTTCACAATTATGTACTATGGGCAGGCAAACTAAACGTGCCTATTCAAGTGAGCGAAAACGGCAAAGGACCTATTGCAACTATAGGTCTTTGTAATGAAAGAGATATTTCATCACTTAATATATTATCTGAAAATAATCCCGGGAATTATTCAAAACCGGCCATTATACATCAATATGATCGTATAATGCATTTTAACGATAGAATTATTAAAAAATATGGATAATATCAAAATAGCTTTTTTGGGTGATATTTTTCTACCAGAATTATCAATTATTCCCAATATTGACAAAAAATTATTGAGTAAGTTAGATAATTGCAATTTTGTTGTGGCTAATCTTGAAGGTCCAATTACCGAACATAACAATGAAATAAATAAGGCGGGTCCTGTATTAAAGCAATCAAACAATATAATAGAATTACTAAAAATACTAAAAGTAGATACTGTGAGTCTTGCGAATAATCACATAATGGACCACAGTGAATCCGGATTAAAAGATACCATTAACGTTTTGGATAAAGAGGGTATACGTTACGGCGGTGCCGGATTTTCAGAGGATATGACTTATCATCCTGTAAGATTGACGAATAATAATTTATGTATCTCAGTTTTATTCGCCGCAGAAAACGGTTTTGGTTGTTTTTCCAGGCCTGAATCAAAATCAGGATATGCATGGCTTTTTCATAATAAATTTCTCGGGTTGCTGCACCGAGAAATTAACGAAAGCGATCATGTGGTCGTTGTCATCCACTGTGGGGTGGAATATATGGATTTCCCATTGCCGGAATGGGTAAAAATATTTAGGGGTTTTATTGACATGGGAGTTTCCGCTGTAATTGCACACCATCCCCATGTAATTCAGCCATTTGAAATATATAATAATAGACCAATATTTTATAGTATAGGTAACTTTTATTTTCATAAAAACTGGAAAGATGGGAGATGTTATTATTCACAAGTGCCTGTTATAAATTTTGAGAGAGAGAATATACAGGTATCGGATGTTCATACTGTTGAATATGATTTATCAAGGGGTGTAAGTGTTTGTCAGGATAGTGAAATAATTGGTAGGATTGAACAATTAAACAAGAAATATGAGGATGGATCCTATATAAATAAGGTGAATGATGAGGTCTTGAATTTGTGGTATACACGGTATATAAAAAACTATACTCATGCATTTAATGCAATGCTTAACCCTAACACGACTTTTAAAAATATGAGGAGAGTGCTATCATATTTATTGAAACGTACACCGTTAATTAAACCTATAGACGCTATTCACAACTTAGATATTGAATCCCATCGTTGGGTAGTTTCAAGAGCGATGTGCAATTTGGAAGAAATACATAGAAAAAATGATGCTGTTTAATTTATTAGTTTTCAATTAGTTAGTGCAATCTAAATGTGGTTTGTTTTGATTCATTTTAAAAATTGGTATCGATATTCATATTATAAACAATCAATAAATGATATTTGATAATTAAAGGGCTTAACCCTGATTAAAGATGATAAATTAATTTATGATCAATATTATGCTTAAAGAAAACAAGATGAAAATAAGTAAGACTGTAAAACGTGCATTTCTATTGGGAAAAAAAATATACTATTTTTCGAAGTACCCAATATCAACCCCCGGAACTACGGCATGGCTTGTTTACACTGAAATAAAATATGGAGGAATAGTAACTAAAGTACCTAGAAATAAGGTCAGTCCTAAAGATCCACGCACCAAAGAGCAGCTTATCCAGGGAGGAATGGTCGGGGGGGACAGGATGTTGCATCACGGATATGCTAAGAAATATTCAGAGTATCTTCTCCCTTATGTAAAAAAGGGCGGAGCTGTGACGGTGGCTGAGTTTGGCATCCTTAAAGGTACAGGCTTAGCAATTTGGTGTGATCTTTTCCAAGACGGTAGGATTCTTGGATTTGATATAGATTTAGGGCATATATATGACAACATGGATAACCTTAAAAATCTTGGAGCATTCAAAATAAAACAACCTGAGCTATACGAGTTCGATCAGTTCTTAGATAACATTGATTATCTTGGGACTATTCTAAAGGGCGACAGGATAGATATATGCATTGATGATGGTTTCCATTCCGACGAGAGTATCCTTATAACCATGAAAAGCGTTATACCCCATTTGGCAGATAAATTTGTGTATTTCATAGAAGATAATAGTGATGTTCATAAAGAAATCAGATCGATTTATCCGAACCTTCTAGTCGATAACGATGGCGAGATAACCATAGTGTCAAGGAATGAATCGTGAAATCTCGAATATTAAGGACAAGAAATACACAATTCTTTTAAATATGATAATTCCATACTGGATTATAAAACTTTAGAAATTATATGGTTTTACTTATAAATTAAATTCGTTAACTGATTGAAGAATACTTATAAGAATTGAATATTAATGCGAATACTTACCTATGCTTCGTAAACTAACAATATTATTCATCATACAAACGGTTATGATATAAACTTGCATATGATTATAAATGATTTCATTAGACTTGATAATGAATCGTTATCTGTGATAATTTGAGGTATGAACAAGAGAATTATACAAAATCAGGAGGAAATAAACAGTAAAATTATCGAATAATATACTAACAATAATGAATAAAAAAATACAGATAATAGAAAAAATAATTGATCAACTACCAAATAATAAGAATAAAAAAGTTATAAATTATTCAAAGTTATTTTATGACAATCGTAATAACTATATATGGAACCCATTCAATAGAGGGACAATACGATATTTATCAGACTTATTCGGAACTGTTAGTGCAATTAAATCATTGGTAAAACACTTTATATATTTGTTAATATATAGACCGTTATTAAATAATAATACACCCCATTATATACGTGCCGGATACAATTATATAATATTTCCTCGGAGAAAACATACCTATGTTATTGTCCAGGGTAAAGAACGGATATGGAAGGTTTATCATCTTCGAATAATGAGTCAAGAGGCTTTAGAGAGTGTAGATAATGAGTTATATACTTGGAATATATTGAAAACCGGAAATATTAATAATTTAGCTCCTGTATTATATTCAACAACATATTCCAAAAATAATGAATTCCTTTTTTTAGAATTGGAATATATACAAAATACAAAACATATACGTATAAAAGAATGGCCTGATATACTTGTACATCAATTGCAACCGAAACTTTTCGAATTATTTAAACATGCAGGAATTGAATCATATTCAGGAGAGGTGTATTATAGTAATATAGTAAATCGTGCAAAAAATTATACTCCTTTTAAGGATAGGAATAATATCGATCTTATTAATCATTTAACACCTAAAATGGAAAATATATTGAATAAGAATAAAAATATAAGATGTTACAATACCATAGTAAATGGAGATCTATTTCCTGATAATATACACAGAAATAAAGACGATATTCGTATAATTGATTGGGGTACAAGCAAAATGGGATTGTTACATAATTAGTTGAAATTGAGGTTGAAAAAGTCCCAGGCGACAGTTATTCTAAGGTGTTTAAACCCTTAATTTATTCACCAAAAGTCCCGCTTACTTCTATTAAAAAATATTATAGATGCGGGATCCCGAACAAGGGGAAAAGGACTGCCGCCATGGGTAAGAGCAAAATAGTAAACCGAAACCGAGAAATCAAATCTTTTGAAGATTATCGGACAGCATTAGAGAAACGTGTTCTGGAAATGACCGAGTCAATGCTCAGTGATGTCCAGAAATCCCTTGAGGAGGAATTAGAGGGGTTAGCCCGCCACGGCGGGATTACAATGCAAATGATGATGGAAGCAGAGCGAGAGGAGATAGTTGGGAAGTGGTATAAACATAATTCAGATCGTCAGTATGTTCGTGGAGGTACAAATCCCGGTAGTGTCTATCTCAATGGAAAGAAACACCAGGTGAAAATACCCCGTGTAGTTGAAAAAGAGACAAAGAAAAGCTACACATTGAAAACAGCCACGGTATTTACGAAGATGACCGAACTTGCTAAACGTGCCTATACTGATTTAATACGTGGAGTCAGTACACGACGCTACGGTGACGGAGTAGGTAAATTTCTTGGTGGTTATGGAATCAGCCCGGCTTCGGTCAGTCGCCATATGCAGAAGGCGACGGCAGAAAAACTCGAAGAGTTGATGGAAAAGA
>SL_3KL_010_SEDDRAFT_10000642_pt1 | contig 29474 bp, 24 predicted proteins | sample SodLakKL_010_SED_2_FD_10381 | JGI IMG/M metagenome (IMG submission 10381)
TATAACCGGTCTAATTCTGTATGGCCGATCCAGCGGTCACCCGAGAGCCATACCCATGACATATCAACCAATCCGTCATCCTGAGCGAAAAAATCTTCAATGCCCGGATAGGTTTCATACATTTCATTGTACAATAACCTGTTGCGTCCTTCAATATTCAGGTTCACGGCATCAGAGATCCCCCACCTGAAATTGAGTCGGTTATGAATCAGTCCATTGAACGCAGGATTGGAAAAATCTTTGTCCAGCTGAAGGCCGGGCATGGCTTTGATGTATCCGCGGAGCCTGAAAGGGGAGTCGTTGCCGAATGGTTGTGCGAAAAGGGTGTGAGCGGTTAAGGTGGTTAGGATCAGAATGGTAGTCAGGTATTTCATGGTAGGTTGGTTGTTGGTTTTCATGGGCGGAGTGATGGGGCAGCTGCCGGTGGTCCGGTAAACGGCCCGGGTAGTTGTTGGTTGTTGGTTGTTGGTTGATGGGGTTAATTTATTCATGGCGGACGGCGTCGGCGGGTTCTAATTTGGTGGCTTTCCGGGCGGGGTAGATGGCGGCCAGGATGGCAAAGGCGACTACCATGGCGGTTACTTTCAGGTAAAAAATGGCGTCCAGCTCGGGGTAGATAAATGGCGAAAAACCGAAATCACGCAGAGCTTCTCCTCCGATGGATGAGAGGTCCATTCCGCGTTGCTGCAAAAAGCTGATCAGCAAGAAAGATGCGGTCAGCCCGGCCACCCCGCCTGTCAGCGAAAGCAAAACCGTTTCAAGAATCACCATGAAAAATACCTGTATCCGCTTCATGCCCACTGACATAAGCATACCCAGCTCGCGGGTGCGTTCCAGAACCGACATCAGGATGGTGTTCAGGATGCCGAAGGCCACTCCCAATAAAATAATTGCCGTGATCATCAGCAGGCTTTTTTCTGTGATTTCAACCACGAATTCCAGGTCGGGTGCCAGTTCCTTCCAGGTTCTTACGGTTAAGTCCGGGTATTGCTGCCGCAGGGTTTCTGAAATATCTTCAAGCAGGTCTTCCTGCTGCAGCAGAAGGGCTATTTCGGTAAAGATCTGTTCATTGCCGATTATTTCGCTGATGTCGTCGGATCTGATAAAAACTGTTCCCTTCTCGAAAGCCGTCGCGGTAGCCTGAAATATTCCTTCCACCCGGAATGAAGCATGGATGAGGTCCCCTTCTGTGTCCTGAAAGGTGAGTACGATGCGCGATCCGACATTGCTCTGAAGTTCTTCGGCGAGTTCCCTGCCGATTACCACTGAAGGTAATCGCCCCTCTTCGGTGAAGTAAGTCCCTTCGACGATCTGTTCATTAAAGCGGGTGGTTTCAATTTCCCGTTCGGGGATAATGCCTGTTATACGCACACCGGCCGTGAGGTGGGGAGAGGCTGCCATGCCATCCAGGCTGGTTCTTTCAGCAACTGACAGTACGCCGGGAATCGACCGGATTTCATCTGCGATAAGCCGGGCATCCGGGATCCGGTTTCTGATTTCCCGGTCGGCTATGAAATCAGGGTCATGCAGCTGAATATGGGATAGCTGCTTTTCAATGCTTTCTTCGATGGTCTGGTTCATCAGTCCCATATAGGTCGCCGATATAAAATTGCCGCCGGTCAGACCCAGTGCAATGGCCACCATGATCACCAGACTGCGTTTTTTATTCCGCCAGATATTCCGCCACGCTATTTTAAATAGTATCCACATCTTGGTTACTTGCTGTCATGTTATTTTTCCCCTTACCGCATCCGCAGGCCGGGAAGAAGCAGGCTTACGGATGGGAGGGTTTGTATATTTAACTTCTGGTTGCATCCAGTACATCCATCACAAAAATTTTACGCATGGAATAAAGCCCGATGAATAAGGTGATCACGAAAACAATGATCCCCTGGGTCATGAATATGCCGGGACTCATGATGAACCTGAATGCCGGTTCCATGCCGAAGCTATACATGTAATCAGCCATCCCGCCTGACAACCGGATGGGGAAGCGGTGAAATATATAAATCAGTGGGATACCCGCTGTGATCCCGGTGAATACTCCGAGAAGGCCGATGATCACGGTTTCTGTGAGGGTTACCATGGCCAGTTTATAGCGCCTCATCCCCAGGGAAAGGAGGATTCCGAACTCACGCATCCGTTCATACAGCATGGTGAGAATGGTGCCGAAAATGCCGAACCCCACAATAATATAAAAGACCCAGGTGATGAGGCTGTACACCAGGCGTTGCATTTCCATCAGTTCTACCATGTCCGGGACAATTTCTTTCCATGTCCGGACGGCATACCACTCTTCATCCAGTTCTTGCTGGATTTGTGCTGCCAGTGGCCGGATCTGATCCTTTCCGCCGGTCATTATCAGCAGGTTGCTGAGCCTGTTGCCGGCGGCAAAATACCACTGGGCGACTTCCAGGGGCAGGTACACCATGGTATTGTTTTGTTCCGGTATGCTGAATTCAATGATGCCGCCCACACGGAATTTCCCTGTGGCACTTACGGCCTGAAAGCCCTGACCGATCAGTACGATGGTGTCTCCGATTTCAAGGCTGAGCAACTCTGCCAATCCGGCTCCCACCACTGCATATTCATCATCCATGCCGAACATCTCACCCTGTACCATATTTCCTGAAAGATCTCTTAATTGATCCTCCTGTTCCGGCACAATGCCGTTGACCATGGCCGGCCTGGTTGACATTTCTTTGGCTGCAAGTGAAAACCCCCGGATCCGGGGAACTGTGTATTCGATCTCATCCTCAAAATGTGCGAGCGCCTCACGAACCTCTTCCCCATACTCAAAAATATGGTCCATGGAGGGTTCGTCAAGGTACATGGCATCCTGTACCTGAAGGTAGCCGGTGTCCTGGCGGATCATTGACTCTGTCAGTTGTTCCTGAAATCCGCCCATAAAAGACAACAGGGCCACGGCCAGCAGGTAGGTAAACAGCACTGAGCTGACCGTGATCAGGGTGCGACGTTTGTTGCGCCAGAGGTTGCGCCAGGCAAGTGTAAAAAGGATGGCCATGGGTTAGTCTCTGTCAAAAGTTTCATCCTTATCCACAGCGCCGTCGACCAGCGTTATTACCCGGCGCGCCCGGTCAATTACCCGTTGATCGTGGGTGGAGAATACCAGGGTAATGTTTTCTTCTTTGTTGAGGCGGGCCATGATATCCAGCAGGTTGAACGCCGATTCGGTGTCGAGGTTGGCCGTGGGTTCATCGGCCAGAACGAAATCGGGTCTGGATGCCAGGGCCCTTGCGACGGCCACACGCTGCTGCTGACCGCCGGAAAGCTTATTGGGCCTTACATCCAGCTTGTCGCTCAGCCCAACCTGTTCCAGCATTTCTTTGGCCCTTTTGTTCATCTCCTCTTTGGGCCTTTTTTGCAACAGCATAATAAACGAAACATTTTCTGTGGCTGTTAAGACGGGGATCAGGTTGTAGGCCTGGAAAACAAAACCAATGTGTTTCAGGCGAAAATCAAATAACTGGCTTTCTTTCATGGAAGCAATGTCTACATTATCAATGATTACCTTCCCTTTTGTTGGTTTATCCAATCCTCCGATCACATTCAGGAAAGTGGTTTTGCCGCTTCCCGACGGACCGACAATGGCGGTAAACTCGCCCTCTTTGAACTCAAGGCTGATGTCTTTCAGCGCTTCCACGGGAACGGCTGTGTTTGTGTAAGTCTTTGATAATCCTTTTGTTTCAATTACAGTTTTCATTGGTTGGGCATTTTAGTTGTTGGTTATTCTTCTCTGACTGCTTCGGCAGGGACAAGGCGAATGGCTTTCCAGGCCGGGTAACAGGCTGCCAGTATGGCAAAGGCCACGATTACGATAGCTACCTGGAAATAGAATGCCGTGTCCAGTTCCGGGTAGATCACGGATGCGTATCCAAAATCTCCCATCCCTTCCCCTCCGAAAGCGGCGATATCAACACCCCTGTGGTTGAGGTACCTTATCATCCCCCATGAAAGGATCAATCCGGCTGTTCCTCCGATGATGGCCAGTATGGTGGTTTCGAAAACGATCATGCCAAATACTTTGGCTTTTTTCATGCCGATGGCCATCAGGATACCCAGTTCCCGGATTCTTTCCAGTACCGACATCAAAATGGTGTTAAGCAAGCCGAATGATACACCCAGTATAATAAGGCCTACTATCCAGATCAGGTTTCGGTTCAGGAACTCCAGGGAGTAATAAAGGGAAGGTTGCATGTCGGCCCAGTGACGGACAGAGATATCGGGGTAGGTATCCTGAAGCTCTCCTGAGACCTTACGGTACGTATCCACATCATGTAAAACCACCGCAATTTCCGTGACTGCCTCCTGATCTCCGATCAGTTCATTAAGGTCATCTGAGCGAACAAACAGGTTTCTTTTTTCGAAAGCGGTGGAAGTTACCTCATACAATCCTTCAATCCGGAAAGAGGCACTTACCATCTCACCTGTCATATCCTGGAAGGTCAGTACGATGCGTGATCCAACCTCCACATTCAGTTCATCGGCAAGTTCTTTTCCGGTAATGACCTGGGGCAATCGGCCGGGTTCGCCAAAATAGTTTCCGGAAGTCACCAGGTTCCCCAGGTCGGTGGTGGCTGTTTCCGCTTCAGGATCCACTCCCTTGATCCGAACACCAGCATTCATATTGGCTGAGGAAGCCATTCCATCGAATACAATCCTGGGCGAAACAACGTCAACCCCGGGATGTTGCGAGATCTCCCCTGCCACTTTTAAACCGTCTTCGATGCGGTAATGGGCTTCCGGGTTGGCGATGAATTCGGGATGATGTAACTGGATGTGCGAAACCTGATGTTCTACTGTTTCTTTGAAATTCTGACGTTCAACGCCCAGTCGGATCGCGGCCGAAAAATTCCCCCCGAGTACTCCGAGGACAATGGCAATGATGATCACCAGGCTGCGGGCGCTGTTTCGCCAGATATTTCGCCAGCTGATTTTGACTAACATCATATAATTGGGTTTATCGTTAATGTTTGTTTCATGCCGAATGAACCATATCCATCCGGAGCACCCTGGCCACAGGGTAGAGTCCGATGATCAAAGCGATAAAAAAGATCACCATCCCCTGGTAAAGGAAGATTTCCGGGGCAATCGAAAAAGAAAATACGGGCTCAATGCCCATGTCTATCATAATATCTCCCAGCTCGTCACCGAGCCGGACGGGGTTTAGATGAAGTCTTAAAACGATCAGGAATCCGCCGGTTACCCCTGCCAGGACTCCTAAAAAGCTGATGATCAAGGTTTCTGTCATGCAAATGGCGGCCAGCTTAACCCGCTTTAACCCGATGGAAAGCAAAATTCCGAACTCGCGCAGGCGTTCGAAAAGCATGGTCATGATGGTGCCAAAGATGCCGAATCCTACGACGATGTAGAGCACCCAGGCAAATACGGTCACCTGTGCTTCCCGCGCTTCGAAGGCTGCCAGCTTGTCGGGCATCAGTTCTTCCCAGGTTTTTACCGCATACCATTCCGGGTCCAGCTGTTTTTCAAGGTCTTTAGCCAGCCGGGGTACGATGTCTTCATCCTCTGTCATGATGATCAGGCTGGTCAGGCGATCCGGTGCCGCAAAATAGTGTTGGGCTTGTTCCAGTGGCAGATATACCATGGTGTTATTCTGCTCGGGCATAAAAAACCGGATGATCCCGCCGATTTTATAAGTTCCTGCCGCCGTCATTCCCTGGAACCCCTGCCCCAGCAGCACCAGTGAATCACCCACCTCCACCTCCAGCAGTGAGGCAAGGCCTTCTGCGATCACGACATATTCATCACCTGAGCCAAACATTTGTCCGCTTGTCATGTTGGATGACAGGTCATTCATCCGGTCTTCCTTTTTCGGATCAATGCCGTTCACCATCACCCCGCGTGTGCCCATATCTTTTGCGGCCAGGGAGAACCCCTGTATGCGCGGTACCGTATAGCTGATCTCCTCCTCAAAAGCGGTGATGGCATCCTTTACTTCAACTCCGTATTCCAGTGCATGATCCATGGATGGTTCATCGTGGTAGAGCACATCCTGTATCTGCAGGTAACCTGTGGTGTTTCTTACAATGGAATCCACCATTTGTTCCTGCATGCCGCTGATCATGGACATCAGTACAATGGCCAGGATGGTGGCGAACATGACCGAACTGAGGGTGATGAAAGTGCGCCTTTTTTTGCGCCAAAGGTTTCGCCAGGCAAGTGTCAGTAATGTTTGCATTGTTGGTTGGTTAACGGGGGCTTCGCCCCCTTGGTTGTTGGTTTGTCGGGGCTGACGCCCCTCCGGTTGTTGGTTTGTCGGCGCTGCGCGCCTCCGGTTGTTGGTTCTCATGGGCAAAGTGCAGGGAAAGTTGCCAATGGTTTGGGAAACGGGCCGGGTGGTTGTTGGTTCTCATGGGACGGGGTTCGTGGGGGTTGCCTGTGAGCGGTGGACGGGGCTGGCAGGTTGTTGGTTGTTGGTTAATTGGGTTCATGGTTAATGGGTTATGGGTTATGGGTTGATTTGGGTGAGGTTTTGGGTGGAAAAGAAGTCCTCGGAAATGCCGATGTCATAATCCGCTTTGTGGGTGGTAATGACTGTCCGCTGATTGTCTTTGCCGGCGGGAACAACTTCCATAATTGCGGGAATTGTGCGACCGCCCATTGTGCTGAATTCCCTGAAATAAATGGTGTTTACAAGGTTGTCACGCTCATCGTAATTTTCAGACCGCACCGGCAGCACATACTCCTTGCTGATATAATGTATCGATTTTTCGTATACAACGGGGTTGTCCGGGTTGGGAGTCAGTTCAATGACGTAACACAGATGGCCGTCAGCTTCTTCTTCACCCAGCAGTTCATGGGTGTAGTCGTCCACCAGCGAACTGGCATTCACCAGGTCGTCATTGGTGAAATCAGAACCCATCCATGACTGAGACATCATCGAAGGGGGCATTTTGACGGTGCGGTCGATGTTTGGCTGATAATTCCAGATCTCATTGCCTCTTTTCAGGAATGCCGTTCCCTCATCCCGGGCGGGGGCGGTTACGTATACCAGTGAATAATCATCGCCCAGGGCCCAGGAACGCATGCTTATCTCGCGTGTATACCTGGGCCGCTCAATCTTCATGCTCATCTCGTTGTAGGAAGCATCGCCCCGCATATTTGCTTCAACTTCCCGCATGATCTCCTTGGGATCCTGTGCAGCCAGGGAGACTGACAAAAGCATGGTTGCAGAGAGAATAATTGTGGTTTTCATAAGCAAGTGAATTGTTTTCATGGAAGTAATGTTTGATGTTTTTTAATTTCTGTTTGTTCGACCCTGACAGAATCCCTGCTGCAGCGATCTGTCAGAAAGCAAGGACTGTTACCTGCCGGATTGCTTTGATTTTTCTTCCCATCGCCGGAGCATGGCCGGAAATTCCTCAATGATAAAATCGTAGAATTCACTGGCCTCCCGGAGCCACTTTGCGGCATTGTCTTCTTTGCTGGGTCGCAGGCTAAGCCCTTTTTTGAACATGTTGTTCATGATATTGATCATCTCCAGGCGCTGCGCAAAATAAGCCCTCCAGTCCATGTCAGGGGAAAGCATATAATATGTTTTTCGCTCACCTGGGAGTGTCAAAGGTTTGACAAAACCAATCTGCAATAACATTTTCAGGTTGGTACTGATGGAGCTTTTTGAAGCTTTGAGCGCTTCTGTCAATTCATTGAATGACACATTTTCCTTTTCCGCGACCATCAGGTAACCCAGGATCCTGCCGGACATTCTGGTTACGCCGAGCTTCTCAAACAACAGGCCGTTTTCTTCTATAAAGCGATCTCTTTCAGTATCTAATGACATATTTTGTTAGTTTGTCGGGGGCTGCGCCCCCTCTGGTTGGTCACCGCTGCGAGCTGACGGTTGTTGGTTAATTGGGTTAACGGTTTGTTTTTGTGGACAAAATTAAAAGGTTTTTTGGTTCGGTCAAGACTGAACAAAACGGATGCCAAAACTTGTCGGAGTCTGACAATTAGTTCGTTCCATTAAGTGTATGTATTGCAGGGCTACCCGGGGTGGTCGCCAGTGAACAATCCTGTTCATTTTTGAACATCCGGGTGGGGTAAGGTGATCAATAAATGCTGGCAGGATACGGCTACTTTGTGATCACCCGGTTGAGGGCGTTGGCAAACATGCGGTGTTTGATCTTCAGGTCGCGGATGGTTTCCAACAGGTGCATCAATACCTCATCATCTTTGGTTTCATCCGACTCTGCCTGCTGTATCAGTTGCTGACTGGCATCGATCATCTTTTCCAGCTTGCGCAGCTTGAATGCATACACAGCCTGAACTACCCGTGGCTTCAGGTCTTCTTCTTCTCCCACCACGTGGATTTTGTGGCGTTCTTCCCAATTGGGGCTGAGGCTGTATTTGGTGGCGAGGAGGTTGATGGCGAGCTCCCGTACAGCATTGTCAGGATACTGGGTGAATGCATCGCGACCGGGAAGTTTATCGTTGTCCCTTTTTTCAGCGAAAAGATCAAAGATCTGCTGGCAGGGGGCATGGTCGAACTGAAGGTCATCTTCCCGGATATCCTGCAGAACAAAATCCACAACCTTCACAGGCATTTCCTCTATGTGGCCGTCTTCGTTCTCCACCTCAAAGACCATGGTGTGGTCTGCATAATTCAGCAGCAGCCTGATCAGTTCCTTTTCCTGTGTATGGTTTTCCTCATAGGGTCCGGCAGTTTGTTTTTCAGCCGGGCTTTCCGGGGGGTCTTGCAATTGCTCCTTTTCAGATGAAGTGAGCCGTTGCTGTTTGAAACGCTGCCTGCGGAGCTTGTCCACTTCGGCCACCATCAGTTTTTCCTCCACCTGCATCATTTCGCTACACTGCCGGGTATACAGGGTTCGTTCAATCGGCTCGGGGATCAGGGAGATGGTCTGGGCGATCTCTTTGATCAGCTTCGCTTTTTTGATGGGGTCGCCACTGGTTTCGGAAAGCAGTAGCTTGGTTTTGAATGAGATGAAGTCCGCCGCCTGGTCTTCCACAAAACTTTTCACTTCTGCAGGCCGGTATTTCCTGGCATAGGAGTCCGGGTCCTCTCCGTCGGGGAATAACACAATGCGTACATTCAGGCCCTCCTCCAGAATCATGTCGATGCCCCGGAATGCCGCCTTGATGCCGGCCGGATCCCCGTCAAAAAGAAGTGTCACATTGTCGGTATAGCGGCGGATCAGTTTGATCTGCTCTGTGGTAAGGGAGGTGCCCGAGGTGGCGATGACATTGGTGATGCCTGCCTGGTTCAGGGAGATCACATCGGTATACCCCTCCACAAGAAAGCAGTTGTCCTGTGAGGCCATGGGGCTTCTGGCAAAGTAAGCCCCGTATAGGACTTTGCTTTTGTGATAGATTTCGCTTTCGGCGGAGTTGATGTATTTGGGCCGTTTTTTCTCATTGGTCATGATGCGGCCGCCAAAACCCAGCACCCTTCCGGAAAGGTTATGGATGGGAAAGATGATCCTCCCCCGGAAGGTGTCATAGATCATATGATCCTTTTCCTTGCTGAGGCTGGTTTTCAGGAGGTATTCTTTTTTGTAACCGTTTTTCAGCGCCGTTTGTGAAAAAGCATCCCACTTATCCGGGCAATAACCCAGTCCGAAACGCCTGATCACCTCCAGTGAAAACCCCCGCTCTCTCAGGTAACTCAGCCCTACCGCTTTTCCTTCCTCGGTTTCATGCAACTGCTCCTCAAAGAATTTCCGGGCAAAAGCTGACAGATTAAAGAGGCTTTCTTTCTCATCCATGGCCTCCTGCTGCTCAGGCGAGGGTTTTTCCTCTTCAATCTCAATACCATATTTTTGGGCCAGGTAACGCAGGGCTTCCGGGTAGGAAAAATGCTCATGCTCCATGATGAAGTTGACCGCATTGCCCCCTTTCCCGCATCCAAAACACTTAAAGATCCCCTTTGGTGCGGAAACGGTGAAGGAAGGGGTTTTTTCGTTATGGAAAGGACATAACCCGATCTGGTTCACCCCGCGTTTTTTGAGGGTCACAAAGTCACCCACCACCTCCTCGATCCGGGTGGCGTCCATGATTTTTTCTATGGTTTCGGGGGTAATCACGGTCGTTCAGCTATTGCCTTACGAAGGTAAATATTTTTTCATATGAATCAATTAAATGATAATTTTGGATACTGAATACCATCCTTTACCATTGATAAGTTTTTTGATATTAATAGTTCCCTAACTTGCTCCCATGATCCGATTTTTTGCTTTACTTGTTTTGTCCCTCGTGTTGGCTTTACCGGCACGATCCATTGCAAATGACCCGCCCCGGTTCATCAGACTGGAAGAGGCGGTGGAGATTGCCCGCGAACAATCGCCCAATGCCCTGATGGCCCGTCATCGTTATCGTGGAAGTTACTGGCAATTCAGGACCTTCAGGGCCGGCTACCTGCCCAATTTGCAATTTGAAGCTACCATCCCCAATCTGAACCGTACCATTTCCAGTATCACCGTTCCGGATGGCAGTGATATTTTTATCCGCAGAAACCTGGCTGTTTCATCCGGAACCCTTTCGCTGAACCAGACCGTACCGTTTACCGGCGGCCAGTTGTTTGTCAGTTCGGGGTTGCAACGCATTGACCTGATCCGGGATGATGAAACAGAGGTTTCTTACATGACCACCCCGATCAATATCGGGTACCGCCAGCCGATTTTCTCATTCAATCCCTTTAAATGGGAGCGCCGTATTGAGCCTATACGTTATAACGAGGCTGAGCGAAGATATCTGGAGAGCATGGAGGATATCTCCATCCGGGCCACCGATTTGTTTTTTGACTTGTTGCTGGCCCAGATCAATCTGGAAATCAACAAAATTAACCTGGAGAGCAATGATACGCTTTACCGGATTGCCCAGGGCCGTTTTGAGCTGGGGCGTATTGCTGAGAACGAGTTATTGCAGATGGAGTTGAATGTGTTGAATTCAGAAGCCACACTGGAAGAATCACGTATTGGTTATGAAGCTGCCATATTCCGTTTCAGGTCTTTTCTCGGGCTTGATGATACCCGCCAGCTGGAATTGATGCCTCCCGAGGAACCGCACCGCCTGACCATTGATGTGGGGGTTGCCCTGGCTGAAGCCAGAAAGAACCGCTCCCAGATCCTGGAGCAGGAACGGCAACGACTGGAGGCAGAGCGGCAGGTGGACCAGGCCAGGGCGGAAAACCGTTTCAATGCCAATTTGTTTGCGGTGTACGGGCTTACACAGAGTGCCGCGGAATTCAGTGAAGCTTACCGCGACCCAATGGATGAGCAGCGACTGACCATCGGCGTTCAGGTACCCATCCTTGACTGGGGAGTATCGCGGGGAAGGGTCCGCATGGCCGAATCAAATCGCGAATTGGTCGATGCCACAGCGAACCAGACCATGGTTGACTTTGAGCAGGAAGTGTTCTTGCAGGTTATGCAGTTCAATATGCTGGACCATCAGCTGGAAGTTGCCGAAAAGGCTGATGTCATTGCCGATAAACGTTATGAGGTGACCAGGCAGCGTTTCATGATCGGACGCATCGATATCATTGAGCTAAACCTTGCCCTGGAAGAAAAGGACCGTGCCAAGCAACGGTATCTGACGGCTTTGCGCAATTACTGGCGCGGTTTTTATGAAATGCGCCGGCTGACCTTGTATGATTTTGTAAATGACAGGCCGCTAACGGCTGATTTTGAACTGATATAGGAAGGATAGCAACGGTATCCTGGCGTGAATCCCCCGGATTGTCGACAGCGAATCTCCGGCGGGGCTTTGTCCGGTTTTCTGAAAACCCGATGCAAAAAAAGAACAACATAAAGGTACTGGTGATCCGTTTCAGCTCGATGGGCGACATTGTGCTGACCACTCCCGTACTGCGTTGCCTGAAAAAGCTCCCCGGCAGGGAAGTGGAAGTGCACTTCATTACCAAGAAAATGTTTGCCTCCCTGCTTTTCAGCAACCCGCACATTGATAAGTTGTTTTTGCTGGACGGAAAGCTGAGTGATTTAACCGGTCAGCTGAAGAAAGAGAATTATGATTATATTGTTGATCTTCATCACAATTTACGCAGCTTAGTTGTCAAACTGAATTTGCGGAAACCGTCGGGGAGCTGCCGGAAGCTCAACCTGGAGAAATGGTTGAAGACCCGCCTGAAGATTGACCGGCTTCCGGATATACACGTAGTGGACAGGTACTTTGAGGCTGCAGCTGTAACGGGTGCGGAAAATGATCAGCAAGGGCTTGATTTTTTCTTCCCCCCCGGGTTGGAGGCCATTCCGCCCGGATTACCCTGTTTTGTGCACGGGGACTATCTGGCTTTCGTGATCGGGGGCAAGCATCCCACAAAGAGACTTCCCAATGAGAAGATCATCTCATTGTGCGAGAAGCTGCCCCTGCCGGTTTTACTGCTGGGCGGGGCGGAAGATGTTTCCAACGGAAGGATCATTGCCGATGCTTGCGGAGAAAAAGTGTTCAATGCATGTGGGTTGTTCTCCCTTCCCCAGTCAGCCTACCTGGTAGAAAGATCCCGGGTGGTGATCTCTCACGACACCGGTCTGATGCACATTGCCGCGGTGTTCAACAAGCACCTGATCTCGGTTTGGGGCAATACAGTGCCGGCCTTTGGAATGGTACCCTATATGCCGGCACACCCTGAACGTTCAACCATCGTGGAGGTGGAAGGTCTTTCCTGTCGTCCGTGCACGAAAATCGGTTACCCCAAATGTCCCAAAGGACATTTTGACTGTATGAACAAGATCGACGAGGATCTGATCGTAAGGAAAGTGTGGGCGATCATGACCAATGATTGCAGTTGATTGCCAGTGGCTGCCTCCGGGGGTTAAGTATGCGGGTGTTGCCTGATGGGTTGGCCTGTGCTGCCTGACCGGCAATGATGCACTGAAAAACCTGATGCATTTTAATAAATTCCTGTCAGGAAAGGATTGCCGGATCGTTCTGTTTTGATATCGGTCTCCGGCCCGTGTCCCGGGTAAACGGTGGTTTCATCAGGCAGCTTCAGCAGCTTTTCCAGGATGGATTTGATCAGAAGATCGTGATCCCCTGTGGGCAGGTCGGTACGGCCGATCCCTCCCTGGAACAAAACATCCCCCACTATCACAAACCCTTCGCGGGGGTGGTAATAGCAAAGGCTTCCGGCGGCATGCCCGGGTGTATGGATCACCTGCAGTTCCTGTTTTCCGAATCTAACCACATCACCGTCCCCTATAAACTGATCGGGCATAACCGGCTTGTCCACATCAAACCCGAATACCTTGCCATATTCCTTTGCATTCTCCAGAAAGGTCAGGCTGTCTTCATGTGTCAGTGGTTTTGTTTTGAAGGTTTTGGACACAAAACGACTGCCCAGCATATGATCGATGTGGCAATGGGTAAAGAGCTGGGAAACGGGTTTCAGCTTGTTGTCACGTATGAAGGTTTCCAGTTCTTTTTTCTCATGTTTTTCATAACAAGCGGGGTCGATAATGGCGCATTCACCGGTTTCGTCATACAATACGTAAGTGTTGACCTGGAAAGGGTTGAATGCGAATTTTTTAATGTGGATCATATGCAGGTGAAATGAAGGTTTTGATGTTAAATGATGATTTCTTCAAAGATAGGAAATTTTCAAAAAAAGCGTAAATTAGCAAAGACCATAAAAGCTGAAAAAGATGGATATGATCAACAAGATAAAGGCTTTATCAAAAGATTATTATGATGATGTGGTTTTTTACCGTCGTCACTTTCATGCCATGCCTGAACTTTCCATGCAGGAACATAAAACGGGCGCTTATATTGCAGCACGCCTGAAGGAGATGGGTATTGATTTCGAAGAGGGTGTTGCTGAAACCGGTGTGGTGGCCCGTATTGAGGGGCGTAATCCCGGTTCACGAATGGTGGCGCTGCGGGCGGATATGGATGCCCTGCCCATCCTCGAAGAGAACCGGGTGGAATACAAATCCACGGTTCCCGGGGTGATGCATGCCTGCGGTCATGATGTGCATATGGCCAGTTTGCTGGGCACGGCCAGGATTCTTCATTCCCTGCGTGACGAATGGGAGGGGACCGTTAAGTTGATCTTTCAGCCATCCGAAGAAAACTATCCGGGCGGCGCCAGCCTCATGATACAGGAGGGGGTGATCGATAATCCCCGTCCGGCGGCCATGTTCGGCCAGCACGTCACCCCTGGCCTGCCTGTTGGTAAAGTGGGGGTCCGGGGTGGTCGCTACATGGCTTCTACCGATGAAATATACATTACCGTGAAGGGCAAGGGTGGCCATGCGGCAACCCCCCATTTGAATGTCGATCCCATTGTGATTGCCTCACACGTGGTGCTTGCCCTTCAACAGATCGTCAGCCGGAATGCCACCCCTTATATCCCCACGGTATTGTCTTTTGGCAAGATCAGGGGAGACGGGGCAACCAATGTCATCCCTGACGAGGTGAAGCTGGAGGGAACCTTCCGCACTTTCGACGAGGAGTGGCGGGAGAGAGCCCACCTGCGCATCCGTGAGCTGGCCGTTTTTGTGGCCCAGGGCATGGGGGGCGACTGCGAGGTGTTTATTGATAAGGGCTATCCTTTCCTGGTGAACAACGAAAAACTGGCCGATGACTTCCGCACCTATGCCGGGGAGTTCATGGGCAAGGAGAATGTGGAGGAACTTGATCTTTCCATGACGGGAGAAGATTTCGCCTATTATTCACAAAGGGCACCTGCCTGCTTTTACCGCCTGGGCATCCGGAACATTGAGAAAGGGTTCAACTCCAACCAGCATACCTCCACCTTCGATGTGGATGAATCTGCCCTGGAAACAGGAATGGGCCTGATGGCCTGGGTGGCACTGCGGGAGCTTCAGCAGAAAACCTGAGCCCATTTTTTCGGGAATCTCTTCAAAGACCTGAACCTCTGGTGGTTTGTTTTATATTAAAAATTTATGGATTTGTAACATGCCGGCAACATCCCTGTAGCAGTATTGGTCGAATTTTGCTTCGTGTAAACTACACATTAGTCAACGCGTCAGTTAATTAACCTAACACATTAACTACATGAAGCAGACAAAAAGCAGAGGTTTTGTCACGGGGCTGTTGCTCCTGTGCTCCTCGCTTGTATTATCAACCATTGCCCAGGCACAGAATTTTACTGTTCGGGGCCGCTTGCAAATGGATGCCCTGTATGGCATTTCCGAAGCCGAAGATTTTGTCAACGGATTCAACAACAGACGGGCCCGTATGGGCATGCAGGGGAGAGTTCACGACAACTGGGATGGCCGTATCGAAATTGATTTCGCCGATGGTGGGGTAGACCCCAAGGATTTTCGCCTGCGGCGTTCATTCGATCACGGTGGTCGCCTGTGGATCGGTCAGTTCAAAGTGCCTCAGGGGCTGAACCAGCTCACCAGTTCTGTGGACATTACCTTCATCGAACGATCCAGTGTAAGCAACATTGTCCCTGATTCCCGCCGGATCGGTGTGGCATATGAGCTGTTCCCCAACGACCTGGGGTTTAAATCAATGGTCTTCGGAAGGGCGCTGGGGCAAAGGGGCGCACTCAATGATGACATGCCCCTGGGGTATGCCTTTCGGGCTGTTTATGCCCCTGAAGTCAATGGCTCACAATGGCATGTAGGGGCTTCGATGGTCTATGAAGACCTGAAGTCGAACCCTGGCCTAAGGTATAGCGATCGCCCCGAAGCGCGTGACAGCAAGGGTGGCAGCGTCAGGTATATTGATGTCAGTGTACCTGATGCGGAAACCACTTTCAAAACAGGCATTGAAGCTTTATACATCAACGGGCCATTTTCACTTGAAGGGGAATATTTGCAAATGGTGGCAAATACCTCAGACAGCCACAATCCCACCTTTAACGGCTACCATGTGCAAAGCAGTTATGTGTTTAACGGGGCCCGGCGATATTATTCAAAGGGCCTGGTGGGAGGTGTAATTCCTGCTGAGGGATCATCCGGGGCCTGGGAGGTGGCGATCCGTTACAGTGTTGCAGACCTTCAGGATGATTTTTATTCCGGTGGAGATAAACAAAAAAACGTCACTTTTGCCCTTAACCGATATGTTACCTCAAAACTGCGCTTCATGGGCAATTTGGTGATTGTCAACACCGATCATCTTGAACGGACTCCCGTACTGGGCATGGTCCGTGCTGCATATTGTTTCTGAATCCCTCTTTTCACGGGCTTTTTTACCCCTGTAAAGTGTAATCAAAATGTAACAACCATGTTACATGCCGGTAATGATTCCGGCGTAATATTGCAGTGTGAAGGAATTCCAAAAACCAATACAATTCATTCATCGTCCGAACCATGCATGGAAAATGTTTCAGCCTGAATCGTTTGTTTGCCGGACAATTGCCATGTAAGGGTTCACAAATTAAAACACATCAAAAAATGAGAAAAATGAAAGCGATCACCCTGTTTTTTGTAGCCGGCATCATGGCCGTGTCTTTCTTTGGTTGCGGAGGAGGCGAAGGCAGCCGGAACGGCGCTGAAACACGTTCGGAAAGGTCATCAGGCCGCATAGATATTCTGGGCGCAGGTGCTTCTTTCCCCGCTCCGCTGATTACCGCCATGGCCGATGAGTACCGTGGTGTAACCAATAACCGGGTAACTGTCAATTATCAGTCAATCGGGTCTGGTGGCGGTATTCGTCAGTTTGTGGAGCAAACCATCATGTTTGGGATGACCGAGGCGTTTCTTTCGGACGAGGTGATGAAAGACGTTGAATCCTCAACCGGAGGCCGGGCCTTCAATATGCCCATTACGCTGGCCGATGTGGTGGCCACATACAACCTCCCCGGCATTGACAAAGGACTGGTGTTCAGTGCAGATGTGCTGGTAGACATTTACATGGGTCGTATTACGCGCTGGAATGATTCTGCCATCGCTGACCTGAATCCGGGCAAAAACCTGCCTTCCCTTCCGATTACTGTGGTGCACCGCTCTGACGGATCCGGTACAACCAATATCTGGACAAGTTATTTTTCAAGGGTTTCCGATGAATGGAGAGAAAGGGTTGGTTTTGGTACCAGTGTAAGCTGGCCTGTCGGAATCGGCGGTAACGGCAACGAGGGCGTGGCCGGTGCGGTAATGAATACCCCGGGGGCAATCGGTTACAACAGCTTGTCTTATGCTTTGCTCAACGACATGGCTTTCGGCTCTGTGGTCAATGCATCCGGCAATATTATTGAGCCGAGCTTTGAAGCAACTACCGAGGCTGCGAATATTGAACTGCCGGATGATACCCGGATCCTCTTTACCAATACACCTGCAGAATATGGTTATCCGATTGCCGGCTTTGCCTGGATGCTGGTGTATGAAAACCTGGACAACAACAATGCGATCAGCAATCGCAGGCAGGCTGAGGAGTTGGTGCGCTTTCTGATCTGGAGCATTACTGAAGGACAGGAACTCTCTGAGTCACTCGGTTATGCCCGTTTGCCCGGGGCCGCAGTGGAGCGGAACATTGCCATGATCGGGGAGGTTAAGTGGGAAGGTGAAATGATTGGAAAAGAATTGTTACAGGTCGTTTTATAAGACCACACAGCTTCAGTGATATATGCAAAACCAGCACACAACAGGAAGCATTGCTGAAAAACCGGTATCAATCATTTACCGGTGGTTGGGTGACAGGATTTTTTTAACCGTTGTGGTGGCCCTGGGCTTAAGCATCATTCTGCTTGCCGGGGCCATGGCATGGGTTTTGACCGGGGAGTCAGGCATGGCGCTGAAAGAGTTCGGCGTGATCGGATTCCTGACAGGAACCACCTGGGATCCCGGTGTGCAATTTCGTTTCGGTGCCCTGCCTTTTATAGCGGGTACCTTGATTACCAGTGTTCTGGCTCTGGCTATCGCCTTTTACCCTGCGGTGGCTGTGGCAATTTTTATTGCAGAGTATGCTCCCCGGTGGCTCGGATACATCATTGAAAATCTCGTACACCTGATCGCGGCTGTCCCCAGCGTTGTAATCGGGATATGGGGTATTTTCGTCTTTGCGCCATGGATGCGAGATACCTTTTATTTTCCGCTCTATGAGTGGGCCGCCAATCATCAACCTTCATTGCTGCCAGTACTGGGCAGTCCGATTGGTTATGGCATGGCGACTGCAATAATTATTCTGGCCCTGATGATCATTCCGTTTACCACAGCCCTTACGAGAGATGCCATCCGGCAGGTTCCCAAAGAACAACGTGAGGCTGCGCGGGCACTGGGCGCAACCAAATGGGAGATGATCCGTATGGCGGTGATCCCGTACTCGCGTGGCGGGATCATGGCGGGGGCGATCCTCTCATTCGGAAGGGCCATTGGTGAAACCATGGCTGTGGCTATGCTGATCGGGAACAATAACAATTTCCCTTTTTCTGTAATGGGCCCTGCTGCAACCATGCCCTCGGTGATTGTCAATGAGTTTCGTGAGGCAGTCGGAAACCTTCACCTCTCAAGTCTGATGGCCATCGGGCTGGTGTTGTTTGTCATTTCTCTGATCGTGAACCTGATCGCAGCTTATGTGACACGTAAACTTTCCATCACAGGAGGACAATCGATATGAAAACGCTGAGACAACGAAATATCAGGGATTATTTCATGGTAGGGCTGTTGTATGTAAGTACCATCGTTGTGCTGACCCCACTGATCATCATCATTGGTTATGTCATTGTTAACGGCATCAGCAGCATCAACATCGATTTTTTTACCCAGGAACTGGGTTCTCCGGCCCGGGCCATGCAGGGAAGGCCCACCGGCCTGGTTCATACAATTCTGGGAACTTTGGTGGTGGATTCTCTGGCCCTGATCATTGCTGCCCCGCTTGGGCTGGGTGCCGGAGTCATGCTGTCGGAGTACCCTGATCACAAACTGAATCCCCTTCTCAGGGTCATGAATGATACGCTCAACGGGATGCCAGCCATCTTGAAGGGATTGCTTGCTTTTGCCCTGGTGGTGAAACCCATGGGTGCATTTTCAGGATTGGCCGGGGGTGTGGCCCTGGCTTTTGTGATGATCCCCATCATTGCCCGATCCACCGAAAGCGCCCTGATGACCATCCCCTGGTCAATCCGGGAAGCAGGCCTGGCCATCGGGTTGCCCCGCTGGAGGGTCGTGCTATCTACCGTCATGCCGGCTGCCCGTACCGGCCTGGTGACGGGTTTCCTGATTGCCTTTGCACGTGCTGCCGGAGAGGCTGCCCCGCTCATGTTCACGTCTTTCGGGAACAACTACCTGCCTAACCGGTGGACGGGAATGATATTTGGCCCGGTGGATACCCTGCCCCAAAGGCTTTACTCCCTGGCCATCAGCCCTTACAAGGAGTGGCACGCCATGGGATGGGCTGCGGGGGTGGTGCTGCTGGTATTTGTACTGGGGTTGTTTATTACAGGGCGAGTATTGACAAGACAGAAATTCAAGGTTTAGTTATGTACGACATTTCAGATATCAAAGAAAAAGCGGGAGACCAGATAGATGGCACATCTGGTACTTCAGGCAGTGATAAGAGAACGGAGGGGCCTGCCACCATCCGGATGGAGACCAAAGACCTGACCGTTAAATACGGAGAAGTTACAGGTGTCAGAAACATTTCGCTGCCTGTTTACAATCAAAAGGCTACTGCCCTGATAGGTCCTTCCGGCTGCGGGAAGTCCACGTTTTTACGGGCACTGAACCGTATGCATGACCTCACGCGAAATGCAGTGATCAGTGGAGAGGTTTTGCTCGATGGCAAAAATATTTATCACCCGAAAGTAAACCCGGTGGTGATCCGCAGAAAGATCGGGATGGTTTTCCAGAAACCCACGCCTTTTCCCACCATGTCAATTTTTGACAACGTGGTGGCCGGACTCAGGCTTGTCGGTATCAGGGATAAAAACCTGCTCAATGAAGTATGCGAGCGGGCTCTTCGTCAGGCTGCTTTGTGGGATGAGGTGAAAGACAGGTTATCCAGTGCCGGGGGCAGTATTTCCGGCGGACAGCAACAGCGGCTTTCCATTGCGAGGGCACTGGCCATTGATCCTGAGGTGATCCTTATGGATGAACCAACCAGTTCACTGGATCCGTTGTCTTCGTCGAAAATTGAAGAACTGATCCATGAACTGAAGGAAAAATATGCGATTGTAATTGTTACGCACAACATGCAGCAGGCAGCGCGGGTCAGCGACTACACTGCGTTCTTTTACCTGGGTGAGCTGGTTGAATTCGGCCCGACCGATCAGTTGTTTACCAACCCGGTGCATCAGCGCACAGAAGAATACCTTACCGGAAAATTCGGCTAATTTTATACAGACATGACTGAAACAAAGAAAAATAACGCGATTCAGCACATCCTGGATGATGTGAATGAAATGTCAGAATTGATACTTTGGCAGCTCAGGGAGCTGGACAATCTGTTCAGCTCGGAAGATCTTACGGTGAATCAGGCGTTGATGGATAAAATCCGTGAAACGGAAAAACGGATTGATCAGTTTGAAGTGAAGATCAGCGAAGCATTCATCAGTGTGGTGTGCCTCCATAAGCCCGTTGCCTCCGAACTCAGAAAGATCATCACCTGTTACAGGCTGTCGGTCAACCTGGAAAGGATCGGTGATCAGGTATTTAAAATATTCAAGATCATTTCCGAGATCAAAGACCAGCCCAACCTGATCCGGTTCACTGAGGACATATCCCACATGCTTACCATCAGCAACAATATGGTGGAGAAATCCATTCTTTCCTTTGTGAACAGAGACATTGACAATGCCATCTGGACCCTCAAAAATGATGATGTGGTGGATGACATCAACTATAAAATGATCAAAAAGATTATAAAAACCAACAGGGGACAGATGAAAGATTCTCAGACAATGAGTAATTTTATCTATCTGAAAACGCTTTTTTCGGCCATAGAAAGGATTGCGGACGAGGCAACAAATATTGCTGAAGCGAGTATTTATTATTTAAAGGGACAGGATGTAAGGCACTCCAGTTTGTCTGACCTTGAGTCGAGCCTGGATGACCAGGGTCCTGTCGAAAACAAGTAATCCATGTCAACAAGAGTCCTGGTAGTCGACGACGAAGAAGACCTGTGCGAAATCCTGCAGTTTAACCTGGAAGGAGAAGGTTATGAAGTGGATGTGGCCTATTCGGCCGAAGAAGCCCTGAAAAAGGATTTGAAATCGTATCAGGTAATTCTGCTCGATGTGATGATGGGGAAAATCTCCGGTTTTAAATTGGCGAAGATGATCCGTCAGGAGATGAAGCTGTCTGTGCCCATTATTTTTCTTACAGCCAAAGACGGGGAAAACAACACCCTGACCGGTTTTAGCCTGGGTGCCGATGATTACATTTCCAAACCTTTTTCTGTCAGGGAAGTGATTGCCAGGGTAAAGGCTGTCATTCAGCGTACGCGCAGCGAAGGGGGATATGAAGGGAAAAAACTCACCTACCGGGAATTCGAACTGGATGATGCCGGCAAGCAATTGATCATCAACAAAAAGGTCATTGAGTTGACCAAAAAAGAGTTTGAGATCCTTTACCTGCTGATGGATAATCCCTCCAGGGTGTTCTCCAGGGAGGATATGATGAACCGTATCTGGACAGACGAAGTGGTGGTGATGGCCCGCACGGTAGATGTGCATGTGGCCCGCCTGAGGAAGAAGCTCGGGAAATATGGTCATTACATACGCAGCAAGCCGGGTTACGGTTATTATCTTGAACACGAATAATTGTGATTCCCGGGTAGTTCCGGGGAAACGGCGGGAGCCGGATTACAGATGTTTTTAACCTAAATCAGCCACGATGTTTCAAAAGAAACTGTTTTTTTATTTTTTCATTGTGTTCGCTCTGTTCACAGTGGCAGTCACCTGGCTTCAGTATAACCGGGAAACCGAGTTAAAGGAAGAAAACCTGAATAATATCCTTGAGAACTATTCCGGGGTTGTTTACAATTTTATCCGGCAGCATGCCCTGGATGAAACAGGAGACCTCATGTTGCTTGATTCACTTGATCGTACCATCGGGAGAGAGGAGCTTCGCATCACGGTCATCAGAAGGGATGGTGTTGTTCTCTATGATAATTTTGTGGATGATCTTGCGGAGATGGACAATCACCTTGACCGTCCGGAAATACAGGAGGCGTTATATTCCGAATATGGAACCCATATCCGTGAATCTGTTTCCACCGGTGAGCCTCATTACTATTACGGGAAGCTGTACGATGAGCTATTTGTCCGCACGGCCATTGACTATGACCGGGATCTTCGTTCTTTCCTGCAGGCAGGTCGCATGTTGTTTGGTATTATCCTGGTGCTGTTTGTGATCATGACCATGTTGCTGGTTTATATTGCCGGCCGTTTCGGCAAAACCCTGGCCCAACTGAAAGATTTTGCCCTGAAGGCTGGCCGTGGTGAGTCCGTTGATTCCGGTGTCAGCTTTCCTGAGAATGAACTTGGTGTAATCAGCAAGCAGATCGTTCTGATCTATGACAAACTCAGAAAGGCCAAGGATGCAGTCAGCATGGAAAAAGAGAAGATTGTCCGGCACCTGTATATCTCGCGGGAAGGGGTGGCCATTTTCTCTTCAGGCAAAGAGACAATCCTCTCCAACAGCTTATTCATCCAGAATGTAAACTATATTTCTGAAAAACCCAGCCTGAGCCCCGCCCAGGTGTTTGAGGTGCAGGAATTCCGTGAGGCCACTGAGTTCATTGAGGATAAACTGCAGGCTGATGTTGCGTTGCTTCAAACAGAGCTTCCTTCAAGGTCATTTCATGTACAGAAAAGGGGCAAGCATTTTTCAGTACACGTGATCATATTTTCAGATAAAACCTTCGAGATCTCAATCAATGATATTACGGCGCTGGAACAGGAGAAACGGATCAAGCAGCAGCTGACCAGCAATATTGCCCATGAACTGCGCACCCCAGTGAGTTCAATTACCGCCTACCTGGAAACCCTCATCAACAATAATGGGCTTGAGGAGGAAAAGCGGGAGCACTTTATCAATAAGGCCTATAAGCAGGCCGTCCGTCTTTCAGAACTGATCAATGATATTTCGGTGCTGAACAAGATCGAGGAGTCAGGGGTGGGGTATGACAACAAACGCATCGAAATTAAAGAGGTTGTTGCTGAGATCAATGAGAACCTGCGTCCTGAACTGGAAAGAAAAAAGATATCTGCCAATATCCGGATCAGCCCGGGGGTGAGCGTTAGGGGGAATTACTCGCTTGTATATTCCATTTTCCAGAACCTGTTCGAAAACACAGTGCGGCACGCCGGAGAAAATGTAAGTATTCACCTCAATAATTATTTTGAGGACAGGGATTACTATTACTTCTCTTATGCGGATACCGGTGCCGGGGTTCCGGAGAAGCATATCGGCCGGATCTTTGAACGGTTTTACCGCGTTGATCAGGGGCGTAGCCGGAAATCAGGAGGTACCGGGCTGGGCCTGGCCATTGTCAAGAATGCGGTGATCTTCCACCAGGGAGATATCGCGGTAAAAAACCGTGAAGGCGGAGGTCTGGAGTTTTTCTTTTCACTCAGGAAACAACCTGCGAACAACAATAGTTAGGAAAGACCGGGGAGGCACACTGCCGGCCTGGGGTTCTGGCAGCCTTATGGCTACCGGATCCCGAATGGCTGCGTGCCGGCGATGCTTTCTGCATCTCCGAACAGCTTGGCGCGGATGTAGGAGCCTGTTTCCGGCAGTACGTTAAGATCAACAATGCTTCCTTCATGCACCACACGACCCTCTGAAATCCATAGTATCCTTTCATAATTGCTGGCTGCGATATCAATGGTGCCCCGGCGTTCATTCACGGTAATGGACTGAATTTGCGGAGGTTCGGGCCCGTTATGCCCTTCGGGCGCATATATAAAATAGCTCAGGCCATTTTCCATCCCGTGCCGGACGCTTTCGTGCGAAAGTTCCGAAAGGATCATTACGTTCCAGTTGCGCCCAAGCTGAGCCCTGCTGTGCATGTCGTCGTTGGAATAACCCCATACCGGATGGTCGGGCATGGTGAATGTAAGGATGGAATCCCAGATCATCCGGTCTTCCGGATAACGGTCGCCCTGGTTAAAAATCTCCAGACCGAACAGGTGGTCGTACCGCTCATAAAAGTCCACATACCAGTCCACTGTTTCATCGTAGCGCCCGGGGTGGTAAAGCATCACAAGCCCGCCTTTTTCGCCAACGTCGCGAATCGATTCCTCTTCAGTTACGGTGTAGTCAACACTTTCTCCGTAAGGCGGCCGCTTATGATCGGTGAAGAAACTGCCCATATGGTGATGGCTCGACAGTTCGTTGGCCTGAATGTCAATCATCCCCAGTTCGGCAGGATCCCTGTCTTCAAACTGGAAATTTTCCGGGTAGCGGTCGGGGTTTTCTTCCTGCCTCCGGTATGAAAGGTCGCTGGCCTCCATTGTTGAAAACGCCGTCCAGGGGTAGGTCACCCCGTTGTGGTCGGCAATGGCCAGGATTTCATACCCCAGTGCATGGTATTCATCCACTGCCTCGTGGGGGTTCAGGCGTCCGTCACTTCGGGTGGTGTGGGTGTGGAAGTTGGCTTTGTATTGCTGGTGGTTGTCCCAGTTTACTCCTTCATAAGGGTTGTCAATATCCCAGGAGGGGCCGCAGGAAACAGCGAAAACTGCCATCCCGGAAATTAAAAGAGATCTTAGTAAAAGTGATTGCAATGCGTTTTTCATAAAAGCTTTGGTTTAATGGTGATGAGTGATTCGAATCATGGGATTCGTATTATTCTGATGGCCGAAAATTCTCTAATCCTGTATCCAGAAACTCCAGGTATCTCCGGATGTTGGTGTCGTATCCGTATGCCGGGGCCAGCATGTTCCCGTCGTGATCAAGAATGACATAATAGGGTTGTGTGTTGGCCCCGAACCTTTCCGCCTGGAACGTACTCCATTTCTGTCCGATGGTACGGATGGTCCGTTCACGCCCCATTGCATCGGAGGTAAACTGTTCTTCCTCCGGCAGGCGTGTCCTGTCATCCACAAAAAGAGAGATCTTTACAAAATCATTGCGTAACCTGTCCTGAACCTGTGGATCGGACCACACATTGGCTTCCATTTTCCGGCAGTTGGCACATCCGTGCCCGGTGAAATCGACAAATACGGGTTTATCCAGTTCCCTGGCGACCCGCATTCCTTCTTCAAAGTCGGTAAATGACATGAGTCCGTGAGGGCCATCGTACACATGCTCCCCCACGTAAAAAGTGTCTTCCTGGCCTGCGGGCGGACCGGCGGTGATCTGTGTCAGGTCAAAGTCCTGTGTCACCGGCGAGGGAAGGAATGAGCTGATCCCCTTCAGGGGCGCGCCCCAGAGACCCGGGATCAGGTAAAAGACAAAGGCGAAGGTTGCAATGGCAAGTAACAGCCGTGGCACTGACAAATACTTTACCTCGCTGTCGTGGGCGAATTTGATCTTTCCGATCAGGTAGAGTCCCATCAGTGAGAAGATCGCGATCCATAGTGCGAGGTAGATTTCCCTGTCAAGAATGCCCCATCGTCCGACGGCATCAGCCACGGACAGGAACTTCAGGGAGAAGGCCAGTACGATGAAGCCCAGTACCACCTTTACAGCATTCATCCAGCCACCTGATTTGGGTAGTGACTTAAGGGCGGTGGGAAAAATGGCAAACAGGCTGAAGGGGATGGCCAGGGCCAGGCTGAAGCCCAGCATGCCGATGGCCGGGGCAAATACACTGCCGCTGATGGCTGCTTCCACCAACAGGGTTCCCACTATGGGTCCGGTGCAGGAAAAAGAAACCAGCACGAAGGTAATCCCCATCAGGAATACACCAATGAGTCCGCCGGTTTTGTCAGCTTTGCTGTCCAGTGCATTGGACCATTTGGCCGGCATGGTCAGTTCAAAAGCCCCGAAAAAGGAGGCGGAGAAAAACACCAGCAAGGCAAAAAAGAAGACATTGAATCCCGGACTGGTGGCCAGTGCGTTCAGGGTGGCGGGACCGAATATGACGGAAATGGCCAGCCCGAGTATTACATAGCTGAAAATAATGGTAAATCCATAGAGCAGGGCATCCCTTATAGCCCGGGGCCTGTTGCCTGCATTTCTCAGGAAGAAACTGACAGTCAGCGGGATCATCGGGAATACACAGGGTGTGAGCAGTGCCAGCAGACCACCCAGGAAACCCATGATAAATGTCAGGCCAATGCCCCTTTCTTCAGTATCTTCAGGGGTGTAAATGGTTGCAGGTTCTTCTGTTTCCGGGTCAGTTCCTGTTGCGGGTGCATGCGGGTCATCTTCGGTAGCCGGCCTTTCAGTATCCGCAGGGGTTTGTGTTTCGGCCGGAGCTGCCGTTTCGGCTTCCGCCAGGCTTGCGTCTCCTTCCAGGTCAAAGGAAAACCCCATAAAGTCGGGGGGGAGGCAGCGTGTATCGTCGCACGACATATACTCAAGTTCTCCCGATACAGTGACCGTGCCGGCAGTCAGCACCCTGACGCGTTGCACAAAAGTCACGGATTCGCCATACATGGGAATATCCATGTCGAAATTCGGGTCATATTTCACATCGGCATCCGGGTATTGCAGTTCGCCCAGCAGCTCAAAGCCTTCACCGGAGTCAAAGTCGATCCGGGTGGGAATGGGGCCGCCTGCCTCCAGATCCGTACCGTATATGTACCAGTTCGGATCCATATTGGCGGTAAGCCTCAGCTCGTATTCATTGTCGGCAATTTTTTCGTGAGAAAACTGCCAGTCGACAGGATCCAGGATCTGGGCCCGGACAAAAGTGACGGAAAGAAATAGGAAAAGCAACGTCAATAATTGCTTTGCCTGGATTTTTGTTGTCATAAAACGGTGTTTTGGGATATCAACGTTTTTTTGGCTCCCTGGTTTGAAACACTAAGGTTAAAAAAGAAGGTAAACGTATCTACTTTAATGAATGCAAAGGTACAAAAATATCGGTTGTTGGTTAGTCGGCGCTGCGCGCCTCCGGTTAGTCGGGGGCTGCGCCCCCTCCGGTTGTTGGTTCTCATGGGCTGGGGATGGTGGGGGTTGCCCGTAAACGGTGGACGAAGCTGGATGGTTGTTGGTTAGTTGGTTCTCATGGGCCATGGGTTGGGAAAGCTGCCAATGGCATGGTAAACGGCCTGGGCAGTTGTTGGTTGTTGGTTATTTGGTCCTCATGGGCTGAGATGGTGGGGGTTGCCCGTAAGCGTTGGAAGAGGCTAAGCAGTTGTTGGTTCAGATCGAGACACTGTCTATGGTGACCTGGTAGAAACTGCTGGTGTTTTCGGTGACTTTGAATTCCTCGCTTGGGCGGATTCCTGCCACCCATACGATCCTGTCTTCAGAGACCAAAACCTGGATGTCTTCCTTTTTGTGTCGCGGTACTTTTTCCTCAGTCAGTAAATCACTCACTTTTTTGTGGCCTTTCATTCCGAGGGGGACTATTTTGTCGCCGGCTTGCCACGGACGTAAAAGCAGGGGGAACTCAAGTTTATCCAGGTCCGCTGTCAATACGTGGGGGTCGGTGGGAAGCTTACTGATCTCTTCAATGTGGCCTGCCCTGAAAGTGAAATGCTGCTTGCCCGATTGCAGGGCTTTATCCCCTGCATCAACCTCACGGGCCCTGACCGGTCCTGCATGCTCATCGGCCGGGTAGATGATCAGTTTTTCCCTGTCTTTCAGCAGATGGTGAGTAGCGGATGTAAATTCCCGGCCGGGTTGCACCCTGATTTTCTTGAAAATATCCCTGCACGTGGCCGGGGTGAATCCGAAATCTTTCAGGAATTCATAAAGGAGGATGTCGGGATGTGCCAGGTGCAACAGCGGCCTGAGCAAAATATGTGTTTCCTTCCCTGACTGCTGCACACAGGCTTCCCTGGCCTGATCCACTTTAAGGTGATAAAAAGTGGCTGCAGCATGCATCCGGGAAAAGAACTCATCAATGGTTCCGCAGAGTTCCGGGTTGATCTCTTTCAGAACAGGGAGGACCTGGTGCCTGATCTTATTTCTCAAATACTTCGTTTCCTTGTTGCTGTGATCTTCACGGTAGGGCAGGTTCAGTTCACTGACAAAATCTGCGATCTCTTCACGACCGGTAAACAGCATCGGCCTGATCACATTTTGGTTTTTCCGCGGGATGCCTTTCAGTCCTTCCACCCCGGTTCCCCTCGACATATTGATCAGCAGGGTCTCAATGGCATCATCCAGGTGGTGACCTGTGGCAATGGCATCGGAGCCTGTGCGCTGCCTCATTTCTTCCAGCCAGTCATAACGCAGTTCCCTGGCAGCCATCTGGATGGAAAGTTTATGTTGTTGCGCATAATTTTCCGTGTCGAATCGCTCCGTGTAACAATCCACTCCCAGGGCGACTGCCTGTTGTTCCACGAAGGCCTGATCCTTTTCCGACTCCCGGCCCCTGAGTTGAAAGTTGCAGTGGGCAATGGCAAACGGGTAGGGGGAAGCCCGGAACAATTCCGCCATCGCCATGGAGTCCATGCCGCCGCTGACCGCCAGCAGCACTTTTTGCGCCTTTAACAGGAGCTTGTGCTGCCTGATATGTGCGGTGAAACGATCGTATATGGAAAGGGGTCGGGTCATTCAAAAATTGCTTTTAGGTGCAGCGTACTTGTACGGGCAGCGTGACCGGTATTTGCCGGGGATCAGCGCTCCCTGAGAGCCAGCACTGCCTGTGGACCTGTGCTCCCTGCGGGCCAGCGCTCCACACATATTTAAACAAAGGTACCTGTTTTTTTGTTTGGGATCGCGGAGCCTTGCCGGTGGTGGGTTGTAATTATGGCCAAAATCATCCTTTTCGGGTCTTATGCTTATGGTACACCTGAAAAGGACAGTGATCTCGATATCATGGTAGTCACCTCAGACGAATCTATGCCAAGAAATTTTTCTGAGAAAAGCAAGCTGTATCTGAGGGTTTCTAAACTTATTTCTGACATAAAGAAACAGTTACCTATTGACTTGATTGTGCATACAAAAGCAATGCATGATGAGTTTAACAGCCTTAACAGCATGTTTGCAAGGGAAATTCGTGAAAGAGGGAGGATATTATATGAAAAGGGTAACTGAGGATTGGAGGAGTTGCCTTTGGTCTGGAAAACGGCCCATGCGGTTGTTGGTTAAATAGTTGTTGGTTCTCATGGGATGAGGATGGTGGGGGTAGCCCATATCTGTTGGAAGAGGCTGGCAGGTTGTTAGTTGTTGGTTAAGTTGTTGGTTTTACGGGCAGGGTGAAATCCTAACTTACTGACCTTCATTTGGGATGCAAATTTTTCGACTTGTTTTAGCAAATTATTTAAATTTTTTTGTAACTTAGTAGGTCCGGGAAGAAAATATTGCGTAGTTTTGCGCTCCCATTCGGGGGGATTGAAGTTGGCGGGTCTGCGAGGGCCTTTAGAGAGGGCCCACCCGAAAAAGGCGCGAACGAGCGCTGGGGGTTTGAGATACGCTGATTCAGGGTGCCGGCGAGTACCCGAAGAGACATCATCAAACGGGGCGAAAAAGTTTTTT
>SL_3KL_010_SEDDRAFT_10000643_pt1 | contig 29468 bp, 24 predicted proteins | sample SodLakKL_010_SED_2_FD_10381 | JGI IMG/M metagenome (IMG submission 10381)
CTGCGCCCGGGCGACCACGTCGTGCTGACCGAGGACTGCTACTACGGCACTCGCCACCTGCTGGAGACGCTGTTCGGCCAGTGGGGTCTGACCTTCACGCGCGTCGATACCACGGACATCGATGCCGTGGCCGCGGCCATCGAACCGAGCACCCGACTGTTGTGGATCGAGTCACCGTCCAATCCGCTGCTGCGGGTCAGCGACCTCGAGGCCCTGGTGCAGCTCGCCCGCGAACACGATCTGCTCACGGTCTGCGATAACACGGTAGCCACGCCGGTGTTTCAGAACCCGCTGCGCCACGGTTTCGATCTCGTCGTCCACAGCACCACGAAGTTCCTCGGCGGGCACAGCGATCTGCTCGGAGGCGCGGTCATCCAGCGCGCCGGCTTTCCCCATGCCGACAATCTGCGCAATATCCAGGTTGCCGGCGGTGCTGTTCCGGCCGCATTCGACTGCTGGCTGCTGCTGCGCAGCATCAGCTCGCTCGGCGTGCGCGTGCGAGCACAGGCGGCAAGCGCGCACGCACTCGCACGACGGCTCAATGAGCATCCGGCCGTCGAGGCCGTATTCCATCCGCTGCTGCCGAATCAGCCACATCACGAGCGCGCCCGGCGCTACCTGCCCGGAGGGTGCGGACTCCTCTCGTTCACGCTGCGAGGCGGGGAAAACAAGGCAAGGCAGGTCGCCGCGGCCACGCGCGTATTCACGCGTGCAACCAGCCTGGGCAGTGTGGAGAGCCTGATCGAACACCGGGCCTCGATCGAGGGCCCCGGAACCCGGACGCCGGACAATCTGTTGCGGATGTCCGTCGGCCTGGAGGATGTCGAGGATCTCTGGGAGGACCTCGACCAGGCTCTGCGCGCCTGAGGCACCCCTGCATGGGCGGGCCATGGGAGTTGGATCGCTGGATCCCTGACTCGCTGGATCCTGACCCGCGGAATCCGGGCCCACTGAATCGGGGCCCGCCGGATCCGACACCTACCTAAGATCGCTCGGGGATCAGGCCCCTGGGCGCGAACCTCATCACCGTCAGCAGGATCACGCCCATCAGCATGTAGCGCATGTAGACGGCACCCGAGATCATGTGCTGGCGCAGCCAGTTATCATCGGCCATGAACATGGTGCTGGCATCCATGAACCAGTGCCCGAACGGTTCAGCCTGCACCCATACGAACCAGATGATGAATCCTCCGAGCACCGCACCCCAGTTGTTGCCGGAGCCGCCGAGGATCACCATCACCCAGATGAGGAACGTGTAGCGTAGCGGGATGTAGGTCGTCGGTGTGAACTGGCCATCCATGGTGGTGAGCATCGCGCCGCCCACGCCCACCACGGCGCAACCGAGCACGAAGACCTGCAGGTGGCGGCTGGTGACATCCTTGCCCATCGCCGCGGCCGCATCCCGGTTGTCGCGGATGGCTCGCATCATCCGGCCCCAGGGCGACTTCAGCGCCCGCTCCGAGAACCAGAAGACAACCACCAGCACGATCAGGAACAGGACAATGAAAATGCTCTTCAGCGCGAGTGCGATGGCGGCACGCGTATCATCGGTGCCGAGGAAGGACGCCATGCCGACGAACCATTCGGCCACGCGGATTTCGAATTCCGGTGGGGTCGGACGTGGCAGGTTGGTGACGTTGCGCACCCCCCGCGTCATCCAGTCTTCATACTTGACGATCGCGATGATGATCTCGGAGATACCGAGTGTGGCGATCGCCAGGTAGTCGGCGCGCAGACCGAGGGCAACCTTGCCGATCAACCAGGCCGCCCCTGCGGCCACCAGGCCACCGAGCACCCAGGAGAGGAGGATGGGCAGCCCGAGCCCGCCGAGATAACCGGTTTCAGCCGGGTTCACGGCCTCGATGCGCTCGGTGGCCGGGATGTAGAACACACGGATGAAGAAGAAACCGGCGATGACGAGCACGACTGTCACCGGTGTTCTCAGATGGTCCGGAACCATGCGCCGGGCCACGAGAATCACTGCGACCGTGGCAATCAGCAGCATCAGCGAGACCATGATGCCGGCGCCGCCGGCTTCCCAGGCCTCGGGTATCGGCGGCATGGAGACCAGCATCGCCGTGACAGCGCCCAGGGCGGTGAAACCCATGACGCCGAAGTTCAGCAGTCCGCCGTACCCCCACTGGATGTTGAGGCCCAGCGCCATGATCGCCGAGATCAGGCACATGCTGAGGATGCCGAAGGCGACATTCCAGCTCTGGAAGATCCCGGTGGCGAGCAGCGCCGCCGCCATGATCGCGAAATAGAGTGCGCCCCGCGATGTCATCGTTCGATCACCTTGCCGCGGATGATCCCGGTCGGGCGCACGAGCAGCACCACAACCAGGATGATGAACGAAACCGCGAACTTGTAGTTGGTCGACATCAACTGAATCATCGAATCGGGTACCCAGTCGTTCGGGCCGAGATATCCGACGAAGCGGCGGAATGCATAGGTCACCATCACCTCGGAGTAGGCGACCACGAATGCACCGATGACCGCGCCCACCGGCTGCCCGATACCACCCAGAATCGTCGCCGCGAAGATCGGCAACAGCATCTGCAGGAAGATGAAGGGCTGATAGACCTTGTCGAGGCTGTACAGCGTCGCCGCTGTCGCCGCCAGCGCGCCGGTGATGATCCATGCGATCTTCACCACGCGATCGGGGTTGATGCCGGACAGGAGAGCAAGGTCCTCGTTGTCCGAGTAGGCCCGCATGGCCTTGCCCGCACGCGTCTTCTGCAGGAACCAGAACAGGGCCACGACCGCTATCAGCGCAATGACGAAGGTGATGACCTGCGTCTGGCGGATGGCGATGCCTTCATCGAGCCCGGTCATGTTGCGGAACTCGAAGGCGGAGATCAGGAAGCGCTCGCCGTCGGCGATGTTCTGGTGCTCGGGCCCGATAATGAAGCGCACCAGACCGGCCAGCACGAACATCAGGCCGATGGAGGCCATCGCCAGCGTGATGGGCGTCACGCGTTGATTGCGATAGTAACGGAACACGACACGATCGGCGGTGAGAGTCACACCGATGGCCACGAGAATGCCCACCGGCAGGCCGAGCAGCGCGGTCGGCAGCGGATGAATGCTGACCCCCTGCCCCTGCAGCAGCCAGGTGAAAAGGATCGTGGCCATCGCGCCGAACGACATCATCTCGCCGTGCGAGAAGTTCGCGAAGCGCAGGATGCCGAAGATCAGCGTCACGCCCAGTGCGCCAAGCGCGATCTGCGCGCCGTAGGCCGTGGCCGGTATGAGGACGAAGTTCGTCAGTAGCGCGAGGGCATTGAGGATCTCCATCTATCCCCCCAGGAACGAGCGCCGGACTTCGGCGTTGGCCAGCAGTGCCTTGCCGGTATCAGTGAAACGATTCTGCCCCTGCACCAGCACGAATCCGTGGTCGGCAATCTCGAGCGCCTGGCGCGCATTCTGCTCGACCATGAGTACCGCGATACCGGTGCGGGCAACCTCGATGATCCGATCAAAGAGATCGTCCATCACCACCGGTGACACGCCGGCGGTCGGCTCATCGAGCATGAGGAGTTTCGGCTGCGTCATCAACGCGCGGCCAACGGCGACCTGTTGGCGCTGTCCGCCGGACAGTTCACCCGCGAGCTGATTGCGTTTCTCGTGCAGGATGGGGAACAGTTCATAGACCTGCTCCATGGTCGGCGTGATGTCATCGTCCCGGATGAATGCCCCCATCTCCAGATTCTCGCGCACCGACATGGAAACGAATACGTTACCGGTCTGTGGCACGAAGGCCATGCCCAGGGGCACGCGGTCCTGCGGCGGCACATGCGTGATGTCCCGACCATCCAGCACCACCGAGCCCTCGTTGAGTTGCAGCATGCCGAAAACGGCCTTCATGGCCGTGGACTTGCCGGCGCCATTGGGGCCGACCACGACCGCGATTTCCCCCTTTTCAACGGTGATGCTGCAGTCCTCGATGATGTTCGCGCCGCCGTAGCCGCAGGTCATGTGGGTCGCCGCGAGAAAGCTCATGCGGTGGACTCCTGCTTGCGTTTGCCCCCTACGCCGAGGTAGGCCTCGATCACCTCCTCGTTGCTCTTGACCTCCTCGACCGTGCCCTCGGTCAGCACGCGACCCTCTGCCATCACGATCACGGGATCACACAGGCGGCCGATGAAATCCATGTCGTGCTCGATCATGCAGAAGGTGTAACCATGCTCTTGATTGAGCTTCTGGATCGATGTGCCGATCGTCTTGAGCAGTGTGCGATTCACGCCCGCCCCGACCTCATCGAGGAACACGATCTTCGGATCGACCATCATCGTCCGACCCAGTTCGAGCAATTTCTTCTGACCGCCGGAGAGGTTCCCCGCCAGCTCGTTCTCCAGGTGGGAAATCTCGAGAAAGTCCGCCACCTCGCGTGCCCGCTCACGGACCTTCGCCTCGACCTCGCGCACACGCCGGAAGTTGAACCAGGTATGGCGCAGATCTTCACCCGGCTGGTCACCGGGCACCATCATCAGGTTCTCCAGAACCGTGAGCGTCCTGAACTCGTGCGCGATCTGAAAGGTGCGCAAAAGGCCCTTGCGGAACAGTTCGTGCGGCGCGAGGCCCGTGACGTCTTCGCCATCGAGCAGCACGGAGCCGGACGTCGGCTTGTGCATGCCGGCGATGACATTGAACAGCGTCGTCTTGCCGGCGCCGTTCGGGCCAATCAGACCAGTGATCGAGCCCTTGCCGATCGTCAGGGAGACATTGTCGACAGCACGGATGCCACCGAAGTGCTTCGACAGATTCTGTACCGAGATCATATGGAGATCATCTTTTCATGCACCGATCGCCAAGCGGTCAGGGCTTGACGCCCTGACCGCTTGCCTCGTCTCGGTCGAAGTACGGGGACTTCAGTGGTACGTAACGGTTTCGAATCGGCCGTCACGGACTTCCGTTTCGCGGAAGGTGCCGGCGGACTCGCCCGGTTCGATGAACTCGACGCCGGTACCACCCTGGTAGTTGATCTCGCCACCATCGGCCAGGATCTCGAGAGCCTTGGCCAGTTCGCCCGGGTAGATCTCTTCGCCCGGAGCATTGGCGACACTCATGACATGGTCCTTGTAGACCGAGCTGTCGGTGGTGCCGGCCGACTGCATGGCGAGCAGGATCAGCGCGGAGGCATCGTAGGCTTCCGGTACGAAGGGATCGTCGCCCGCATAGCCTTCCGCCGCACCCAGCTCGGCCATCATCTCCACACCCGGGCCATCCGAACCGGGATTGGTGCCGATGGATCCGTCAATGGCCGTACCGAAGTGGTCGGTCAGTGCACTGCCGACCATGCCATCGGGCAGCACGAAACGATCAAAGGCGCCGGAATCCAGGGAAGCCTGGATCATGCCGCGACCGCCCTGGTCGAGATAGCCGGCCACGATCAGCACCTCGCCACCCGCGGCCGCCAGCGAGGCAACCTCGGACGAGTAGTCGGCGCGGCCATCCTCATGCGACGCCACGGTGGTGATGGTGCCGCCATTCGCCTCGTAGGCTTCCTGGATGGCATCGGCGAGACCACGACCATAGTCGTTGTTGGTGTAGGTCAGCGCTGCCGACTCGATACCCTTCTCCATCAGGATTTCGCCGATGATCACGCCCTGGCGCGCATCGGACGGCGCGGTGCGGAAGAAGTAGCCATTGTCATCGATGGTGCTCAGCGCCGGTGACGTGGCGGACGGCGAGATCGTGACCACACCGGCGTCACGAATGACGTTGTTGATCACCGCCGTCGTGGTACCGGAGCAGGTCGGGCCGTTGATGCCGTGCACGCCGTCGGAAGTCACCAGCCGCTCGGCCGCGGCAACCGCGGCCGCGGAGTCGATGCAGGTGCTGTCGCCACGGATCACCTCGACCGTGCGGCCACCCAGGAACAGCCCGCTGTCGGAGACCTCGCGAATCGCGTGCTCACCGCCCTCGGCCATCGGCCTCACGAGGGACTCGGTCGGGCCGGAGAAGCCCTGCAGCATGCCAATCTTCACCGGGTCATCGGCATACACGGACATCGAAGCCGCCGCGCATGCCGCTGCTACCAGCATTCTCTTCATCGTTGATACCCCCTTCATGGGACTGCTGTAATCGTTGTGCATCACTGTCGTCGTGATTCTTTCATTAACGCACGAAAAAGATTAAGCGATCAATCCTGAGATTACCACCGACGGCCGCCGATGCGGCCCCACAGCCGATCTCGAACGCCACTCTCTCTCCACCAGCGCATATGGGTAGCGTCTGATTCTCCCGGATTTTCATGGGGTTGCGCAAGACTCAGGGGTTCGGCCACGGTCGGTACGACTACCTGTCATGACAGGCCCGCTCCACGTTGATGTACCATCGGCCGGGTCACGGGCCGTGGAGCGAAGGCTGATGCAGCATCTCAATGTACCCGCGCGCGAGGGCCGCGGCGTCGTGGTCCGCGCGGGCGAATCCATCCAGGTGATCACGCCGCACGGTCAACAGGCCGCGGACTTCTTCGCCTTCAACGCCGATGACCGCTCGGAGTGGCTGTCGCCCAACCATACCTGGGTCTGGTCGCGCCGGGTACGCCCGCGCGCGGGGGATGTCCTGCTGAGCCGCCATCGACGCGCCATGCTCGATTTCACCGAGGACGGCGCCGATGGCGTCCACGACATGATGATCGCGGCCTGTGACCACTTCCGCTACGAGCAGCTCGGTCACGTCGGCCCGCACGCGAGTTGCGCCGACAACCTGCGCCTGGCCATGCAGCGGCTGGGTCACTCCATCGATGTGGTGCCGCAGCCGATCAACTTCTTCACCCATACGGACGTTACGCCGGCAGGCGAGTTCGTTGCGCTGCCCAACCCGGTGCCCGCCGGGGCCTACGTCACCCTGCGGGCACGCATGGATGTCATCTGCGTGGTTTCCTCCTGCCCCTACGATCTCGACATCGCCGACTGGTCGATCAATGCGCCCGGGGGGCCGACCGAGCTCGAGATCCGTGTGCTCGCGGCCGAGGAGGCGCCGGACGCCTGACCGCAGGCATCATCGGGGCGCGGGTACCTGTTCGAGCAGGCGCGTGAGCACGCGCGCCTGCTCGCAGAGTTCGGCGATCACATCCCCCAGGGGCATGACCTCTTTCTCGAGGATGCGCTCACGCGGTGCAACAATCGCCAGTGCGCCGACTGCCTCGCCATGCACGAGAATGGGCGCCGCGACCGAATAGACGTCGTGATCCAGTTCGCTGATGTTCTCCGCGTAGCCCTGCTCGCGGATGGCGGCATACACCTTCTCGAGCACGGCTGGATCGGTGATGGTGGCGTCCTGATAGCGCTCGAGTTCCGCATCCTCACCCACCGGGTCCGTGCCACCGAAGGCGTGAATCACCTTGCCGGTGGCCGTGGCGTGGCGCGGGAAGTTGAAACCGGGATGGATGAAGGCCTGCGCCCCGACCTCGGGCACCTTGTAGCGCAGCAGACGCAGGCCATCTTCCCCGCGCCGCACAACGAAGGTGGTCTCGCCCACGTGATTGGCCAGCGTTTCGAGCACCGGCAGGGCGAGCTCACTGATTTCGTGGTGCCCGCGCAGGAAGAAGGCCAGTCGGCGCGCCCGCGAGCCCAGCGCGTACACCTTGCGGTTCGGATCGAACGCCAGCATGCCGCAATCGACCAGGTTGGAAGTCAGGCGGAACGTGGTCGACGGTGGCAGGCCGGCGGCGTTGACGATTTCGACCAGCGGCATCTCGCGATCCGCGCAGGCCACGATGTCGAGGACCTGAAAGGCCCGTTCCAGCGGATTCGATCGCCTCATACGGCTCCCTCGTGTTGCGCGATCCCGCCCGGCCGGCGCTTCGCGCGAGCCACCGGGCGCCTCTGGTCGATCTCCACGGTGTGACCGGCTCAGCGTTCGGCTCCCGGCACCAGCTTGCCGGGATTGAGTAGCGCGGCCGGATCCAGTGCCCGCTTGATGCGGCGCATGACGTCGAGTGCGGCCCCATGCTCTTCGGCCATCAACTCCATCTTGCCGATGCCGATGCCGTGCTCCCCCGAAATGGTACCACCGAGCTCGAGCGCACGACGCGCCAGCCACTCCTTGAACGCTCGCGCGGCTGCCTGTTCGCGTGTGTCGTCCTCCCCGACCAGGAGGCCGAAGTGGAAGTTGCCGTCCGCCATGTGGCCGACAAGGGGCGCGATGACACCGAGGCCATCCAGGCGTTCACGGGCTTCGGCGAGCAGTTCCGTGAGGCGGGATACGGGCACTGCCACGTCGGTGACGATCGAACGACACCCGGGACGCAGGGCCTGGTCGGCCTCTGCGGCCGCATGGCGCATCTTCCACAGGGCATTGCGATCCTCCGTGCTGCGGGCATCCTCGATGTGACCGGCCGCATGTTCGCGGAGGATATCGCTGGCCGTGGCGATCGCGGCATCGACCGTGGTGGCGCCACCATGGAATTCGAAGAGCAGCGTGGGCTGTTCCGGATGCCGGGTGCGAAAGCGCAGATTCAGACCGCGCATGGTCACGGCGTCAACGAGTTCAGCGCGTGCCACCGGCAGACCGAACTGGACTACCTCGACCACGGCAGCCACGGCGCAGGCCAGATCCGGGAACGTTGCGCGCAGGGCGACAATGGCCTCGGGTACCGGATGGAGCCGCAGGCGCAGCCGGGTGATCAGACCGAGCGTTCCCTCGGATCCGACCATCAGGCGGGTCAGGTCATAGCCCGAGGAGGACTTGCGCGCGGCACCGCCGGTACGGATGATCTCGCCGTTGGCCAGCACCACTTCCAGGCCCATCACGTTGGCCTGCATGCCGCCATAGAGGGGCGTCGTTGTCCCCGCCGCGCGGGTGGCGGCCATGCCGCCGATGGTGGCGTCCGCACCCGGGTCGACCGTGAACATGAGGCCCGTGCTGCGCAGGGCGCGTTCGAGCTGCAGGCGGGTGACGCCGGCTTCGACGACGCAGGCCATGTCCTCGGGACTGATCTCGATGATCTGGTTGAGGCGGGTCATGTCCACAGACACGCCACCGTGGATCGCCAACACACCACCCTCATGCCCGGAGGCGGCACCGTAGGGAATCACCGGGACACCGTGGCGGCCACAGATGCGCACGATCTCCGAGACCTCGGCCGTGCTTTCGGGGAACACGACCCCCGCGGGTAGCGCCGGATCAAGACCGCTTTCATCGCGCCCGTGCTGGGCGCGCAGACTTTCACCTGTGCCGAAGCGCCTGCCAAAACGTTCAGCGAGTTCGGCCATCGCGGAATCAGGTCCATTCATTGCGCAAACCACTCCTGGCGCACGTGGATGAGCGTCGGTCCGTCGGCGGTCAACGCATTCGCCACTGCGTGGGTCACGTCAGCCGCTGTCGCAGGGGCGGCATGATACATGCCCCAGGCCCTCGCTACCGCAGTGAAGTCGGGATTGGGCGGATGCGTTCCGATCTGCGGAATGCCGCGGGCGCGCATGAAGTCCGCGATTTCGCCCAGGGCGGCGTTGTCCCAGAGGACGATCGCCAGCGGGAGTGACTGCTCCACGGCGGTCGCGAGTTCCTGCAGGGTGAACTGCAGGCCGCCGTCACCCACCAGTACCACGACGGCACGGCGCGGACAGGCGAGCTGTCCGCCGATCGCCGCCGGCAGTGCGTAGCCCAGCGTCCCGTACCCATCGGAAAGTGCCAGCACGCGGGCTGCTCGACCGGGAACGTAATGCAGCCCGTGTAACCGATCTGGGCCATGTCGGCATAGATCAAGCCATCCTCCGGCAGCGCCGCGCGCACTGCGTCGAGAACCTGTTGATGCGCCCGCTCCAGCGCCGACAGTGCCGCGCCGTTGGCCGCGCGAATGACGGTGGCACGCTCGCCCTGCCCGCCCGCGGCCGGCCCATCCCCGGGCAACGCCAGGCACAGGGCCGCCAGCGCAAGATCGGCATCGGCGACAATGGCCGGATCCGGGTACTGGTCGCGCAGAAGCACCTCCGGATCGATGTCGATGCGGGCAAACTCGCCACGAATCAGCAGGCGCGGCTCGAGCATCTCCGCCGGAACCTCGCCGGAGGCCTCGGCATCCGCGGTCACGTACAGGTCGGGCTCGGCGATCTCGGTGCCGATGGCGAGCACCAGATCGGCCTCGGCAACGGCCTCGCGCGTGGCCAGCCGTTGCAGGGTTGACCCCAGCGAGAGCGGGTGGCTGTCGGGCAGGATGCCCTTGCCGGCCACCGTCGAGACGAACAGGGCGCCCGTGCGTTCGACCAGTTCACGCACGCGGGCCGCCGCCCCGATGGCACCACCCCCAGCCAGCACCAGCGGATTGCACGCCGCGGACAGCCGCTCGGCCAGGCGCGCGATCGCCCGTGGGTCGGGACCCGGTCGACTCGGTGCCGGCGGCAGCCCGGGTACCGAATCCGCATTGCCCGCCGGTGCGGTGAGGACATCCAGGGGTATCGACAGATGCACGGGCCGCGGCCGCATGCTCTCGAACCGGCTGCGGGCCAGCGCCAGGTAGTGCGGCACCTGGGCCGGCACATGCGCCATCGCACTCAGGCCGGTAATGGGGGCAGTCAAGGCGCGCTGGTCACGGATGTCATGCAGGGCTCCGCGATCCATGCCCAGATCTTCGTGCGCGACGGCCGCAGTCAGCAGCAGCAGGGGCACACTGTCGGAGTACGCCTGGCCCAGGGGCGTAGCGGCGTTGGTCACGCCGGGGCCGGAAATCAGCATGGCAACCCCCGGGCGCCGGCCGGCACGGGCGTAGCCATCGGCCATGAAGCCGGCGCCCTGCTCGTGGCGGGCACTCACGTGCGTGATGCCGGCCGCCTCGAGGCTGCGATAGAACTCGAGCGAGTGCACGCCGGGCAGTCCGAACACGGTGTCCACTCCGAGCTCCCTGAGCAGCCAGGGCACCTGCTCACCGCAACTGCGCTCACTCATGGGCAGCCTCCGGGGTCACACGCATTCAGCCTCCGCGCGCCTGCGCGCTCGCCTTCGCCATCACGCACAGCAGTTCGAACATCAGGTTGGCGGCGGTCAACGCCGTCACGCCCGTGGGGTCGTAGCAGGGAGCGACCTCGCAGATATCCGCACCGATGACGTCCATTCCTTCGAGCGCGCGGAAGATGACCTGGGCATCGCGCGGTGTGATCCCGCCGATCTCCGGCACCGGCGTACCCGGGCAGTAGGAGGGATCAAGGCCATCGATATCGAGCGTGACATAGAGGGGGCCCTGTCCCAGCGTCGAGCGAATGCGCTCGATGGCCGCAGCCCGCCCCATTGCCTCGTAGTCGTCGAAGGTGATGATGTCGAAACCGGCGTCGATGCCGTAGGCGATATCGTCGCTGCCGAAGCGCGAGCCGCGCAGGCCGAGCTGGATCACGCGTTGCGGATCGATGAGCCCCTCATCGACGCCGCGGCGCATGAATGTCGCGTGATTCACGGTGGTACCACAGAGATGTTCCAGTGTGTCGGCATGGCTGTCGATCTGCAGGATGCCCACCGGACCATCGGCGGCCAGAGCGCGCAGGATCGGCAGCGGAATCGTGTGGTCGCCGCCGATGGCCAGCGGCCGGATGCCCATGCCGCGCAGTCCGGCGAAGTGATCCTGGATCTGCTGGATGCTCACGTCCTTGTCCATGGGGTTGAACGGTGCATCACCGATGTCCGCCACGTTGCACAGCTCGTAGGGCGCGATGCCGCTGGTCGGGTGCTGCTGGCGAATGACGCGCCCGGCCTGGCGCACGGCCGATGGACCTTCACGCGGGCCACCGCGGTAGTTCAGGCCGATGTCGAACGGGACGCCGAGCAAGCCGATGTCGATCTCGTCATTGGCATCGATGCGCCGTGTGCGCAGGAACGTAGCGACGTCGGCAAAGCGCGGCACCTGGGAGGCGTCCACCGGTTGATACTTGTCGTTGGCCATTCACTCGTCTCCGGGTTGTTCAGGTATTGCATGCAGGAATGTCATTCAGATCGGGCCGCCGACGGCGAGGTGCGTACCGCCATCGATGACCAGAAGCTCACCGGTGATCGCGCGCGCGCCCAGGGCGAACCAGGTGATCGCCTCGGCCACGTCATCGGCACTGACGAGCAGCTTCAGCGGTGACATCTCGGCGGTCCGCGCCTTGAACTCGGCCAGTTCCGCCGGCGCCAGCGTCTGCGCCATCCACTCGGTATCCACGAAGCCCGGGCAGACCGCGTTGACGCGAATTCCCGGGGCCAGGGCACGGGCGAGGCCGAGCGTCAGGGTATTGAGCGCCCCCTTCGACGCCGCGTACGCCGTGGATGACCCCTTGCCGGAGAAGCCCGAATGTGAGGAGACGTTGACCACGGCACCATGCGCCGCGCGCAGGGCCGGTTCCGCTGCCCGCACCATCTGGTAGGCGCCGGTCACGTTGACGGTGAAAACGCGGTTGAAATCTTCACTACTCAGGGCCGCGAGGTCTTCGGCCGGCGCGAACGCGGTCGTCCCCGCATTGTTGACCAGGCAGTCGAGCCGTCCCCACTGGTCGACAGCCTGTTGCACGACCCGCCGGCAGTCGGCATCCCGCGACACGTCCCCCGCCACCGCGAACGCCTCGCCACCCGCTGCCACGCACTCCGCTACGACGGCCGCCGCGCCATCCGCGTTGCCGCGGTAGTTCACCGCGACATTGCAGCCGGCCTGCGCGAATCGCCGGGCGGTGGCCGCACCAATGCCCGACGCCGCCCCGGTGACCAGGGCGACGGGCCGCCCCGCCGCCGCGGCGGTCATGCCGATTCTCCGCTGCCCAGCTCAATGGCGGCCTCTTGCTCGAGGTCGCCCAGCGTCCGGTCCAGGCGCGCCAGCAACTCGGCGCACTCGGCCTCACTGATGGTCAGCGGCGGCGCCACGATGAACCAATCGCCGTGGCGCCCGTTCGCCGTCCGTCGAGAGTAGATCATCAGACCATTGCGCAGGCCGCAGATGCGCACTCGCTCCGTCGGCAGGAAGTCGGCCGGGAACGGCGTCCGTGCCGCGCGATCGTGCACGAGCTCGACCGCCATCAGCAGCCCCTCACCGCGCACGTCACCGATGCAGGGATGCTTCTCCGCCAGCGCCTCCAGACCGCGGCGCAGCGTGTCACCACGCGCGCTGGCAGCGGCGACGAGATCAAAACGCTCGTACTCGTCCAGCACCGCCAGCCCGACCGCGCAGGAGATCGGGTTGGCACTGTACGTGTGCGAGAAGTTGAAACCGGTGCGCGCGGCCAGGTCATCGACCATGGCGGCCGGCGCGAGCATGGCGGCCAGGGGCGTGTAGCCCGCCCCCAGCCCCTTGGCCAGCACCACGAGGTCGGCCCGCGCCTGCGGCCAGGCGTGGCTCGCCAGGAAGCGGCCACTGCGCCCGACCCCGCACAGGACCTCATCGTAGATCAGGTAGACGCCGTAGCGGTCGCAGATGGCGCGTATGCGGTTGGCGTAGTCCTCGGCCATTGGCAGCGCACCGGTGGCGAGGCCGCCGATCGGTTCCATGACGAAGGCCAGGACATTCTCGGGACCGAGGTCGCGAATCTTCTCCTCGAGGGCATCGGCGCACGCCATGCGCCAGGACTCACGGGTATGGCCAGCGGGAACCCGGTATTGCAGCGGTGCCGGGATGTGCTCGGCACGGACCGCAAAGCCCTCGGTGAACGCATCCAGTGCCGGATCGCCGGTAATGGCGAGCGTGGCGATGGTGCCGCCATGATACGACGGCTCCAGGGTAATGATGTGGCGCTTCTCGGGTCGGCCCGTGGCCACGACGTACTGCCGGGCGAACTTGAGCGCGATCTCCATCGCCTCGGAGCCACCGGAGGCGAGACACACGCGCTCGTAACCGGGCCCGGCGAGCGCCGACAGGCGTGCGCACAGATCCATGTTCGGTCGATGGCGCGCCACCCGCGAATAGGCGAAATCCATCTGCCGCGCCTGGCGGGCCATGGCCTCGGCCACGCGCTCATTGCCGTGGCCGATGTTGCTGACCACGGGCCCCGAGGAGACGTCGATGTACTCGTTGCCGGCGTCGTCCCACATGTACACGCCGTGGGCCCGCTCGATCAGCGGCAGGGGCACAATGTTGGAACGGGCGTAGAACACATCCTGGCTGCTGCCGGGCGCGCTCGCGCTCATGGCCGGCTACCGAAGTCCACTTCGCCGTCGGCGGCCGCGCGCACCGTCTCGGCGAGCACCTGCGTACCGGCGGCAAGGTGTTCCGGTTCGGCATCCTCGGCCTCGTTGTGACTGATGCCGTCCCGACAGGGTGTGAACAGCATCACCGTCGGGAGGAAGCGGGCGACGTTGCAGGCGTCGTGGCCGGCGCCGGTATACATCCGCCGCCACGGATGCCCGCTGGCACGCGCGAACTCGGCCATCGCGTCGGCCAGCGGTTGATTGAACGGCAGCGGCAGGATGTGCGCACGTTCGGCGATTTCGAGCTCCACACTGCGCTCCTCGGCGACCGCGGCAGCCGCGGCCCGGAACTCCCGGTCCATGGCATCAAGCACCTCACCCTCCGGATGGCGCAGATCGGCCGAGAAGGCAACGCGGCCGGGAATCGTGTTGGGCGAATTCGGGAACACGTTCACCCGACCGACCGTGCCGCACGCGGGTGGCCGTTCGCGGGCGATGCGGTCGACCTCGAGCGCGATGCGGCTCATGCCCATCAGCGCGTCCTTGCGCGCCGGCATCGGGGTCGGCCCGGCGTGCGCCTCGCGCCCGGTCAAGACCAGGTCGTACCAGCGCTGGCCCTGGGTGGCGTCGACGACCCCGATCCACTCGCCCGCCTGTTCCAGCACCGGCCCCTGTTCGATGTGTGCCTCGAGGTAGCAGGCAACCCGATCGCGCTGCATCAGGGGGGCGTCACCCGCGTAACCCATGCGTGCCAGCGCCTCGGCGATGCTCCACCCCTCCTCCGAACGCATGGCGAGCGCTTCTTCGAGGTCGAGCAGGCCGGTCCAGACGGCGGAGCCGATCATCGGCCGGAAGATGTAGCCCTCTTCGTTGGTCCAGTTGACCACCTCGATCGGCGCCTGCGTCTGCACGCCCGCGTCATTGAGGCTGCGCACGACCTCGAGGCCGGCCAGCACGCCCCAGACGCCATCGAAACGGCCACCGGTGGGCTGGGAGTCGAGATGGCTCCCGACCATCACGACGGGGGCATCGGGGTCGAGCCCTTCGCGGCGGGCGAACATGTTGCCGAACGGATCCACGCGCACGCTGCAGCCGGCCTCCTCGGCCCAGTCGCGGAACAGGTCCCGGGCATGGCGGTCGAGGTCGGTAAAGGCGACGCGATTGACGCCACCCTTCTCCGTGGCACCAATGCGGGCCATCTCCATGAGGCTGTCCCACAGCCGTTCGCCGTTCGTTGCCACCATGTTCTCAGTGCTCCTCCAGTTCCTGTGCGAGCTGATCGAGTGCCGCGGTCAGCGTATCGAACAGCTTGTCGATTTCGGCTTCGGTAATGATCAGCGGCGGGCAGATCGTCAGGGCATCACCCCGTGCGCGCAGGATCAGTCCGCGCTCGAGGGCCAGGGCATTCGCCCGCGCGCCGATACCGCGGGCCGGATCGAAGGGCGCCTTCGTTGCCTTGTCGGCCACCATCTCGACGGCACCGATCAGGCCGAGGCCGCGCGCCTCGCCCACCAGCGGATGCTCCTGCATGGCTCGCAGACGGGCCTCGAAGCGCGGGGCCACCTGCCGCACGTGCGCGAGGATATCGCGCTCTTCGTAAATCTTCAGGGTCTCCACGGCCACCGCCGCCGGCAGCGGATGCCCGGAATAGGTATAGCCATGCCCGAACATGCCGATCTCGTCGGACTGCTGGCTCACCGCCTGATAGATCTCCTCACTGAACATCAGCGCGGAAATCGGTGCGGCCGAGGCCGACAGCGCCTTGGCCAGCGTCATCATGTCCGGCTGCAGGCCGAACGTTTCGCTCCCGAAGAGATTCCCGGTTCGACCGAACCCGCAGACCACCTCATCGGCGACCAGCAGGACATCGTACTTCTTCAGGATCGGCTGGATCCGCTCGAAGTAACCGGCCGGTGGCACGATCACGCCACCAGCGGCCATCACGGGCTCGGCGAACAGGGCCGCCACCGTCTCCGGACCCTCGTCGAGGATGCGCTGCTCGAGTTCGTCGGCCATGCGTTGCGCGAACGCCTCCTCCGACTCGCCCTCGTGGGCCTCGCGATAGTAGTGCGGACAACTCAGATGGCCAATGCGCTCGATCGGCAAATCGAAAGCGCGCTGATTCACCGGGATCGCCGTCAGGCTCGCCGTGGCCACCGTGACGCCGTGATAGCCCATGCGGCGCGACAGGATCTTCTTTTTCTCGGGCCGCCCCCGCGCGTTGTTGTAGTACCAGATCATCTTGATCGCGGTGTCGTTCGCCTCCGAGCCGGAGTTGGCGAAGAACACGCGGGTGAGATGCTCCGGCGTCATGGCGACCAGCCGGTGGGCCAGCTCGATGACCGGCTCCGTCGCCCGACCGAAGAACGTGTGATAGAAGGACAGGTTCGACATCTGCGCGTACGCCGCCTCGGCCAGGCGCGGCTCGCTGAAGCCGAGAGACGCCGACCAGAGGCCGGCCATGCCGTCGAGATAGCGCTTGCCGTGAATATCCTCCACGTGCACTCCGTCACCGCGGGCAATGACCAGCGCACCCGATTGCTCGAGTGCGCTGGGGTTGGTGTAGGAGTGCAGGTGGGAGGCCGCGTCGCGCGCTTCCGGTGAGTTCTGGAGCATGCGGTTCCCTTGTGTCTGCAGGTTGGTCGGAATCAGTTGGCAGCGAGCCAGCTGTTGAAGCGTTCGAACAGTTCATCCCGGTGTTCGGCCCAGAACTCGGAGTCGGACTGGATCGCGCCCTCGAGGTTCTGCGGTGCCGTCGGGATGTACTGCTCCATCGGCTCGCCGGTGGTCTCGTGCACATCGATCATGGCGGCGCCGGAGCGGCGGGTCGGGCCGTAGGAACTGAACTGCGTCATCGACGCCTGCAGTTCCGGCTCGGCGGCGATCTCCAGGAACTTCATCGCATTGTCGAGGTTCGGCGCGCCCTTCGGCACCATCCAGACATCGATGTCCCAGACCTGGCCATCCCAGAGCACTTCCAGCGGCTGGCCTTCGTCATGGGCGGCACTGAAGATGCGGCTGCTGTAGGCCGAGGTCATCACCACCTCGCCATCAGCGAGCAACTGCGGTGCCTGGGCACCCGCCTCCCACCATACGACCTCGTCCTTGATCAGATCGAGCATGGCGAACGCGCGCTCCACGCCTTCGGGTGTACGCAGTTCAGCGTAGACCTCGTCCGGCGGCACGCCATCGGCCAGCAGCGCCCACTCGAGGTTCACGTCCGCCGAGCGGCGCAACCCCCTGCGGCCCGGATAGTTTTCCAGGTCGAAGAAGTCGGCAATGGTTTCGGGTGCGGGGCCATCGGAGTGATAGGCGAGGGCTGTTGACCAGATCGATGCACCCACGCCGCAGTCGGTCAGTGATCCCTCCATGAAATCCTCGGTCGCGGGCGTGCCATCCTCGGCATTCGGCCAGCGCGAGTGATCCAGCGTTTCGAGAATGCCCTCGTCGCAGCCGAGCTTGGACAGCGCGACCTCACCCACGAACACATCCCACTGGACGTTGCCCGACTCGACCTGGGCGCGGACCTCGCCGAGCCCTCCCGTGTAGTCGACCGACTGAATGCGAATGCCGGTGCGCTCGATAAAGGGTTGATAGAAGGCGCGATCCTGGGCGGCCGTATAGGCTCCACCCCAGCTCACGACGGTGATCTGCTCGGCACTGGCGGCGTCGGCGATACCGCCGAAGAGCACGGCGCCGATTGCCAGTTGGCTCAGCTTGTGGGTCATCGCACACCCCCGGTTCTCATGGTTGGCTGAGGAATAATTCCGCTTTTCGGAATTTTATTCCGATTCCGAGATTAGCCAGTGGTTCATACCACGTCAAGCGGCTCCGCCAACGCCCGCGCCATGTCGCGCTGCGGTACCCTGTCACCCGACCGCCCATCCTCGCGGCATCCACGTTATCCTTGCGCACGAATCACCGGGCTCACGATCCGTGCCCACTGTCACATCCGCGGCGCAGGCCGGCGCCGCCCGCAGCGAGCGGACCAACCGGAGGCTAGCCTTGAACGCACAACCCGGGATCCAGTCCGATGCCGTGCGCCACCGTGGCCGCGAGATCGTCGATACCTGCAGCCGTATCCTGCTCGGCAAGTCGGAAGTCATCCGCCTCGCCCTCGTCTGCCTGCTGGCACGTGGGCATCTGCTCATCGAGGATGTACCCGGCGTTGGCAAGACCACCCTCGCCCACACCCTTGCCCGCGTGCTGCAACTGGACTATCGACGGATCCAGTTCACCAGTGACCTGCTGCCCGCCGACGTCATCGGCACATCCGTGTTTCTGCGTGATCAGGGAGGCTTCCAGTTCCAGCGCGGACCGATCTTCACCGAACTGCTGCTCGCCGACGAGATCAACCGTGCGCCGCCCAAGACGCAGAGCGCATTGCTGGAGGCCATGGAGGAAGGTCAGGTGACGGTCGAGGGCACCACGCACGAGCTGCCCGACCCCTTCTACGTGATCGCCACTCAGAACCCGCGTGAACAGGCCGGCACCTTCCCGCTGCCCGAATCACAGCTCGACCGCTTTCTGATGCGGCTGTCCATCGGCTATCCCGATGCCGCCGCCGAACGCGAGCTGCTCGCCGGCGTCGACCGCCGCAGCCAGATCGCCAGCCTGGAACCCATCCTGCGGCCCGACACCCTGCTTACCCTGCAGCGCCGGGTGACCCGCGTACATGCCACCGAGGACCTGCTGGCGTACATCCAGGCGTTGCTGCATGCCACTCGCGCGGGTGACCTGTTCATCGCCGGCCTGTCGCCGCGGGCGGGCATCGCCCTGCTCAACGCCGCGCGCGCCCACGCCCTGCTCGATGGCCGCGACCACGTGCGACCCGAGGACGTCCAGGCGGTACTCACCCCGGTAGTCGGGCACCGCCTTGCCGTCATCCACGGTGGCCCGGACGGCGATCCCGGTGATCTGCTCCGGGCGCGCGTGCCGATCCCCTGACGAGCAACGCCGAGCTCGCCGCGTTGCGCCCCGCTCCACTAGCCTGGATCCGCCGCCGCCGTCAGCATCTGATCGCGGCCTGGCTGGATCGGCGCGTGCCTCCCGAGACACCCCATGTGCACCTGCATCGACGGCGGCTCTATATCCTGCCCTCGCGCCTGGGCTGGGTCTTCGCCGCCATGCTGCTGGCCCTGTTGCTGGGTTCAGTGAACTACGAAACCAGCCTCGGCTTCGGTGCGACATTTCTGCTCGCCGGCCTGGGCGTCACCGGCATGATCCGGACCTATCGCAACCTGCTCGGCGTGGCACTGCGTTTCGGCCCGGCCGCTGCGGCCTTTGCCGGCGATCCGGTCCGGTTCCCGCTGAGTGTCGACGGCGGCCGGCTGGAGCGCTGGGCTCTGCACGTGGGCGGAGCGCCCATTCATGTCCCCGCGGACGCACCGGCGGGGCAGACGCACCTGGTGGTGACCGCGCAGCGCAGGGGGCGTCTGCGACCCGGCCGCGTGACCATCGAGACCCAGTGGCCACTGGGCCTGTTCCGCGTCTGGTCCTGGGTGCATCCGCGCATCGAGGCAATCGTCTACCCGCGCCCGGTGGATCACGGCCGCACCCTGCCGGACCTGCGCACGGGAGGCCAGGGTGGTGCCCGGGCCCGCACGGGCGATGAGGACTTCGCCGGCCTGCGTGAATACCATCCCGGGGACTCCCCCCGTCGGATCGCGTGGAAGACCTTCGCCCGCCGCGACGACCTGCACACCAAACTGTTCGAGACTGAGGCCGCTGGCGACCGCGTGTTCGACTGGTTCGAACTCGGCATGCTCGCCCCCGAGGCACGCCTGGAGCAGCTCGCCCGCTGGGTCCTCGATGCCGAGCAGCGCGGCGAGGCCTACGCGCTCAATCTGCCGGGTGTGACCCTGGACGCCGGTCGCGGCGCGGAACATCGCGCGCGCTGCCTCGAAGCGCTCGCACTCCACGACGAGGCCCGGGCATGACCACGACCGCGCTGCCCAACCGTCACTTCGTGTGGATCGCGGCGGCCCTGCTGGTGGCCGCCCTGCCCCACGCCGGGCATCTGCCACCATGGGTGGCCGCGCTGGTGCCGGCGGCCATCGCCCTGCGCCTCGGCCTCGGCCGCCCGCCGGGCCGCTGGTTGCTGGTGCCGCTGGTCGTCGCCGTCTTTGTCGGCGTCATCGCCCAGTATCGGGCCATCTCCGGGCCCGACGCCGGGGGCGCCTTCTTCACGGCGATGGTCGCCCTGAAGTTCCTGGAGGCGCGCAGCACACGCGATGCCGGTCTGCTGATCTGCCTGGCCTGGTTCCAGGCGACCGCGATCTTTCTCTACAGCGAAGTCATCGGCATGGCGGTGTACGTCATCGCCTCGTTCGCACTCACGACCGTCGCCCTGATGACCGTCATCGCACCGGACGGCCCGTCCCCGCGACGGCGCCTGGGCGTCACGGCCACACTGCTGCTCCAGGCCCTGCCGATCATGCTCGTGCTGTTCGTGCTGTTCCCGCGCATTCCCGGCCCGCTCTGGAGCCTGCACGACGACACCCAGGCCCGCAGCGGCCTGAGCGACAGCATGAGCCCCGGGCAGATCGCCGACCTGGCGCTGTCCTACGAAGTGGCATTTCGCGTCGAGTTCGACGGCGATGCGCCCGCCCCTCGCCATCATTACTGGCGCGGGCCTGTATTCGCCGCCTACGACGGAGAAACCTGGCGCGAGAGCGAGTACGACGGCAATGCGGACACACCCGCGCTTGCGGACGCCGACGAGGCGATCGACTACACCCTGACCCTGGAGGCGCACCGCCAGCGCTGGTTGTTCGCCCTCGACATGCCGGCGGACGAACGCCCCCGTGGCACGGAGTTCAACGGCGCCCGCCAGCTGCTGACGGAGGAGCGGGTGCGCGCGACGCGTCGCTTCGAGCTGCGTTCGCACCTGGACTACCGTCTCGAGCCCGACGTCGACCAGCGCCGACGCGAGGAGGCCACGGCCCTGCCCGACGACACCGCCCCGCGGGCACGCGAGCTGGCCGGCGAACTGCGGGCGGAGGCGGGCGACGACGATGCCGCCATGATCGACCACGCGCTGGAATGGTTCCGTGCGGGTGACTTCGAGTACACGCTCAGCCCGGAGCCGCTCGACGGGGATGCGACCGACGAGTTCCTCTTCGACACCCGCTCGGGTTTCTGCGAGCACTTCGCCAGCGCGTTCGCGATCCTGCTGCGGGCGGCGGACATTCCGGCGCGAGTGGTCACTGGTTATCTCGGCAGCGAGGCGGGCGGGCCGGGGGACTATTTCATCGTGCGCCAGTCGGACGCACACGCCTGGGTCGAGGTCTGGCTCGCGGATGAGGGCTGGGTGCGGGTCGATCCCACCGCCACGGTATCGCCAGACCGAATCAACCTCGGCCTCGGCGGCATCCCGGGCACCGAGGACCTGATCCCCGATCTCGGCCGGGGCGAGGATTCCATCCGCCGCCGGATCGCCCTCACCTGGGATGCCGTCAATCACGGCTGGAACCGGTTCGTGCTCGGCTACGGGCCGGACCTGCAGGAGCGCCTGCTCGACCGCCTGGGCCTGGAGCATCTCGGGCGCTACGCCCTGGGCGTGCTCAGCATTGCCATTACCGGTCTGTTGGTGGCGGCGATCTGGCTCCTCGGTCGTGGTGCAGACCGCCCCCGTGACGCCGTGGAGCGCGCGTGGCGCGCGGTCGAGCGCCGCCTGCGGCGTCAGGGCGTGGTACGCGCGCCGGACGAGGGGGTGTACGCCTTCTGCCAGCGCGCGGCATGGGAACGGCCCGACCTGGCCCCCGCACTCGCCCGCCTGGCCGATCTGCACGATCAACTGCGCTACCGGCCCGCCCCGGATGCGGCCACGCGCCAACAGTTCGTGCGTGCGGCGCGCGCGTTTCGCGCGCGCCCCGGTCAGACAGCGTCCGCGGACACCTCGGAGCGCCCGCTGCGGCGCTGATCCAGCGGGAAGCGGTGCCCCCGGCGCAGGCAATAGCCGAGCCACTTGTGCAGGAAGCGGTTGCGCTGCCAGCAGACCTGGAGTGTGCGCCGGGCATCCGGCAGTGAATGCGGATGCCGCAGGTGCAGAGCCAGCACTTCCGCCGTGCGCGCGTCATGGCAGATACGCACCGTCAGGTCCGGCTCACGCCGCCATTCGGTGCCATGACGGAACAGGCAGGTCATGTTCAGCGTGGTGGTATAGCGAGCGCGTTCGTGCACCTCGACATGCAGATCGACACAGCCCGGAACGCTCGATACGGCATGCCCGGACATGTGCGCGAGATGCGGCAGCAGAGTGCGCAGGCGAATGTAGTTTTCCTCATAGAGCGCCATCAACCCGGCGAGATCGCGCTGGGCTGCCGTCGACAGATGGCGTGGATTGTTGCGCAACTGCTGCATGATGTTCGGGTCACTACTCCAGTCATGTGGGCACTACGCCGCCGCGGGCAAGGGCCCCGGGCACGGGTCCCGGGCCACGAGGCCCGGTCCGCGAAGTACGGGCCGGGAGATCCGGGCGGCGGCGCGCGGGCACACCGGCCCCGGACGGCAGTCAGACTACACGCCCGGGGCGCACACCGAAACCGGCAAGACGCGCTCGGTCGAGCCGTGCCGTCGACCCTCGTAGAGCTCCGCGCACAGTGCTATGCTCTCACGCTCGGCGGCAATGGCGCCGCCACCTCTTCCACTCCCACCGAACCGCTGATCCATGGAATACATCAAGCGATTTTCCGAAATCGGCTACGATGACGTGGCCATCGTGGGCGGCAAGAATGCCTCCCTGGGTGAAATGTACCGCGAGCTGTCGCAACTGGGCGTACAGATCCCCAACGGCTTCGCTGTCACCGCCGACGCCTATCGCCGGTTCCTCGAGTTCAATCATCTCGACGAAGAGATCCGCGATCTGCTCTCCACCCTGGATCCCGACGACACGCGCCAGCTGAGCGATGTGGGTGGCATCATCCGCGCCGGCATCACGCACGGCGACATGCCACCGGAAGTTCGCGAGCAGATCATCGAAGCCTACCGCGAACTGGGCGAGGAATACGGCCACAATCCCGATGTCGCCGTGCGCAGCTCGGCCACCGCCGAGGATCTGCCCGATGCCTCGTTCGCGGGTCAGCAGGAGAGCTATCTCAACATCCGCGGTACCCGCCACCTGGTGGCGACCTGCAAGTGGGTCTTCTCCTCGCTGTTCACCGATCGCGCCATTGCCTACCGCACACACAAGGGCTTCGATCACATGGATGTCGCCCTGTCCATTGTCGTGCAGAAGATGGTGCGCTCGGACCAGTCGGCCGCCGGCGTTATGTTCACGCTCGACACGGAAAGCGGCTTCCGCGATGTGGTCTTCATCACCTCCGCCTACGGCCTCGGCGAGAACGTCGTCCAGGGCACCGTCAATCCGGACGAGTTCTATGTCCACAAGGGCAAGCTCAAGGAGGGGTACGCGCCGATCCTGCAGCGCCACATCGGCAGCAAGGAACAGAAGATGATCTACTCGGCGGAGAACGTGCGCGGCCTGTCGACGCGCAACGTCGAGGTCAAGCCCGCGGACCGGCGACGCTTCTCCATCAGCGAAGAGGAAGTCCTGACCCTCGCCCGGTACGCGACGGCCATCGAGGATCACTATACCCGCCGCAACGGTCACCCGACGCCCATGGATATCGAGTGGGCCCGTGATGGCGAGAGCGGTGAGCTGTTCATCGTGCAGGCACGCCCGGAAACCGTGCAGGCCCATATCGAGGATGTCCGCTTCCAGGAGACCTATCGGCTCGAGGAGCGCGGCGACGTCCTCGCCGAGGGCAAGAGCGTGGGCCGCAAGATCGTCGCGGGCCGCACTCGCGTGATCCTCGAGGCGACCCACATGCACGATCTCAAGGAGGGCGAGATCCTCATCACCGACATCACCGACCCCGACTGGGAGCCGGTGATGAAGCGCGCCGGCGGCATCGTCACCAACCGCGGAGGGCGCACCTGCCACGCGGCAATCATCGCGCGCGAACTCGGCATCCCGGCCATCGTCGGCTGCGGTGACGCGACCGAACACATCAGGGACGACCAGGAAGTCACCATCTCCTGCGCGGAAGGCGACCTCGGTTATGTCTATGCCGGCAGCCTCGCCTATCGCAGCGAGCGTATCGATGCCTCCGATCTGCCCGACACGCAGACGAAGCTGATGCTCAACGTGGGCAACCCGGAGCAGGCCTTCGAGGCCTCCTTCCTGCCCTCGGACGGCGTCGGCCTGGCCCGTCTCGAGTTCATCATCAACAACTCGATCGGCATCCACCCTCGCGCCCTGCTCGACTACGAGCATGTCAGCAGCGAACTGCGCCAGCAGATCGACGACCGCATCACGGGCTACCAAAGCCCGAAGCAGTTCTATATCGATCGCATCGCCGAAGGCGTGGGCACTATCGCTGCCGCCTTTCATCCGCGGCCGGTGATCGTGCGGCTGTCCGACTTCAAGTCGAACGAGTACGCCTCGATGGTCGGGGGTGCGGGCTACGAGCCCGAGGAGGAGAACCCGATGCTCGGGTTCCGCGGAGCGTCGCGCTATTTCTCGACTGACTTTGCCGAGGCATTCGCGCTTGAGTGCGAAGCGCTGCGCAAGGTACGCGAGACCATGGGCTTCGACAACGTGATCCTGATGGTGCCATTCGTGCGCACGCCCGAGGAAGGCCAGCGCGTGATCGAGCTGATGGCGGAGCACGGTCTCAAGCGCGGCAGCAAAGGGCTGGAGGTCTATCTCATGTGCGAGATCCCGACCAACGCGCTGCGCGCCGACGACTTCCTCGCCCACTTCGACGGCTTTTCCATCGGCTCGAACGATCTGACCCAGCTCACCCTGGGGGTGGATCGCGACTCCTCCTCGGTCACCGAGGGCGACGAGCGCGACCCGGCCGTGCTTGATCTGATGGAGCGCGCCATCCGCGCCTGCCGGGCGCAGGACAAATACGTCGGCATCTGCGGTCAGGCGCCCTCCGATTTCCCGGAGATCACGCGCTTCCTGGTCGAGCACGGCATCGGCTCGATATCGCTGAATCCCGACAGCCTGATGACCATGAAGCGCCTGACGGCCGAGGTAGAGGCGGAAATCGGACGCAAGAGCGGCTGAGGATGCGGACCGATTGGATGCGCGCCCTTGCGTGCATCGCCGAATTGTCGATAATGGCGGCGCCCGCGCGCTGCGCGGGCGTACGCCCAACACGGGGGACCTGATGGCGAAAGAAGATCATATCGAGATGGAGGGTACGGTCATCGATACCCTGCCCAATACCATGTTCCGGGTGGAACTGGAGAACGGGCATGTCGTGACCGCACACATCTCCGGCAAGATGCGCAAGCACTACATCCGCATCCTCACGGGCGACAAGGTCACCGTGCAGCTCACGCCGTACGACCTGTCCAAGGGTCGAATCACCTACCGCAGCCGCTGATCCTGCTTCAGCAGTGGTGATGTCGGGCTTCGCGCCCTGCCGGCGCTCAACCCGACCTACGTAGCCGCCTGATCAACCCGCGAGAAAGCGCCGGCAACCCGCCGGCCGAGTCGCCCGCGCGCCGTCAGTGGACGGCTTCCGGCGTGCCGACCTCGAGTTTGAGTGACTCGCCGTTCTCGTCGACGGTGATGTGCACCTTGCCGCCGCGGGTCAGCTGACCGAACAGGATCTCGTCCGCGAGCGGCTTCTTGACGTTGTCCTGGATCACCCGAGCCATCGGACGCGCGCCCATGGTGCGGTCGTAACCGTGCTCGGCCAGCCAGGCGCGTGCGTCCTCATCCACCGTCAGTGCCACCCGTTTCTGCTCAAGCTGCGCTTCCAGCTCGATGATGAACTTGTCGACCACGTTGGCAACGGTGCGCTCATCAAGACCACGGAACTGGATCACCGCATCGAGGCGGTTGCGGAACTCCGGCGTGAACGTGCGCTGGATGACGCCCATGACATCGGTGCTGTGATCGGCATCATGGAAACCGATCGAGCGCTTCGACAGCACCTCGGCGCCCGCATTCGTCGTCATGACGATGATGACGTTGCGGAAATCCGCCTTGCGCCCGTTGTTGTCGGTCAACGTGCCGTGGTCCATCACCTGCAGCAGCAGATTGAACACGTCCGGATGCGCCTTCTCGATCTCATCGAGCAGCAGCACCGAATGCGGATTCTGCAGCACGGCGTCGGTGAGCAGGCCACCCTGGTCGTAGCCCACATAGCCCGGGGGCGCGCCGATCAGGCGCGAGACCGTATGTCGCTCCATGTACTCGGACATGTCGAAGCGCAGCAGTTCGATACCGAGCACGGCCGCAAGCTGCCGGGTCACCTCGGTCTTGCCGACACCGGTGGGGCCCGCGAACAGGAAACTGCCGATCGGACGATCCTGAGTACCCAGGCCCGAGCGCGACATCTTGATCGCCGAGGACAGGGTCTCGATGGCCTCGTCCTGGCCGAACACCATCATCTTCAGATCGCGATCGAGCGTGCGCAGCACCGTCAGATCGGTGCGCGAGACATTCTTCGCCGGAATGCGCGCCATGCGCGCAATCACGGACTCGATGTCGTTGACGCCGATGGTCTTCTTGCGCTTGTTCTCCGGCAGCAGCCGGCGGCTGGCGCCCGCCTCGTCGATCACGTCGATCGCCTTGTCGGGCAGGTAGCGGTCATTGATGTAGCGGCCGGCGAGTTCGGCGGCCGAGCGCAGCGCGCTGTTGGTGAAACGCACCTTGTGGAACTCTTCGAAGCGGCTCTTCAGGCCCTTGAGGATGGTCACCGTCTCCTCGACGGACGGCTCGCCCACGTCGATCTTCTGGAACCGGCGGGCCAGCGCACGATCCTTCTCGAAGATGCCGCGGAACTCCTGGTACGTCGTCGAGCCGATGCACTTGAGCTCGCCGGAGGCCAGCATGGGCTTGATCAGATTGGAGGCATCCATGACGCCCCCGGAGGCCGCACCCGCACCGATGATCGTGTGGATCTCGTCGATGAACAGGACCGCGTGCTTCTCCTTCTTCAACTGCGCCAGGATGCTCTTGAGGCGCTTCTCGAAGTCGCCGCGATACTTGGTGCCGGCGACCAGCGCGCCCAGGTCGAGGGCGTAGATATGCGCATCGGCGAGGACTTCCGGCACCTCGCCGTCCACGATCTTCTTGGCCAGGCCTTCGGCAATGGCGGTCTTGCCCACGCCGGCCTCGCCGACCAGCAGCGGATTGTTCTTGCGCCGGCGGCAGAGGATCTGGATGGTGCGCTCAACCTCGTTGTCGCGCCCGATCAGCGGATCGATGCTGCCGGCGAGCGCCTTCTCGTTGAGGTTGGTCGCGAAGCTCTCCAGCGGCGCGCGTTCACCATCGCCCTGCTCACCGATGCTCTCGCTGCTCTCCTGCTCGCTCTCGTCGCTCTCCTCGCCCGGCACCTTGGAGATGCCGTGCGAGATGTAATTGACGACATCGAGGCGGCTGATGTTCTGCTCCGACAGCAGGTAGACCGCGTGGGACTCCTGTTCACCGAAGATGGCCACCAGGACGTTGGCACCGGTCACTTCCTTGCTGCCCGCGGACTGGACATGGAACACGGCGCGCTGCAGCACGCGCTGGAACCCGAGCGTGGGCTGCGTCTCGCGCGCGTCCTCGTGATCCAGCAGCGGCGTGTTCTCCTCGACGAACTGCTCCAGGGCCACACGCAGATTCTCGATATCCGCGCCGCAGGCCCGCAGGACCGAAGTCGCCGTCGGGTTGTCGAGCAGTGCCAGCAGCAGGTGCTCGACCGTCATGAATTCGTAGCGCCGCTCGCGCGCCTCCTTGAAGGCGGTATTCAGCGTGAATTCGAGTTCTTTGCTCAGCATCGTCGGGGACCCCGGGCCGTCAGGCCTCTTCCATCGAACACATCAGCGGATGCTGATGCTCTCGCGCATACTGGTTGACCTGGTTCACCTTCGTTTCCGCCACATCCGCGCTGTAGACCCCGCACACGCCCTTCCCGCGCGTGTGCACGTGCAGCATGACCTGGGTTGCCTGTTCCCGCGTCATGCGGAAGAAATGTTCGAGTACATGAACGACAAACTCCATCGGCGTGTAGTCGTCATTGAGCAATACTACCTTGAACAGCGGCGGCCGCTTGAGCTCCGGCCGCGACGTCTCCACGGCAAGGTCTTCGTCTCGACGGGGATCCTGGTTGCTCATGGACAGCGGTATCCAGCGCTCACGTATTCGACCGGGGTGCCGGGATCCGGTTCCTCCCGGTTCGCGGCGATTGCCCACCCTGCACAACATTAAGCATCGGGGCGGCTTTTTCAAGGCGACCACACCCGATTGCCCGCCGGGCGCAGCGACCATCCTGCTCCGCCCCGACACCCCGGATTATATCATCCGCGGGCCGTCGCGGGCCTTGCACCGATGGCCGGCGGTCCGGATCATTCCCGGACTCAGGGACGCCGGGAGGGCGGAAGCGATCATGTATCCCAAGGTCTGGACGCCGCACGTGACCGTCGCGGCGATCATCGAGCGCGAGGAGCACTATCTCCTGGTCGAGGAAATCGCCGAGGGCGCCCGGGTCTACAATCAGCCTGCGGGCCACCTCGAACCCGAGGAAAGCCTGCAGGACGCGGTCGTGCGCGAGGTCCTCGAGGAGGCGGCAACCCATTTTCGCCCCCAGGGCATCGTCGGCGTCTACCGCTGGATCAACCCGGAGAACGGCGAGACGCACATGCGCGTGGCGTTTCACGGCCAGACCACCGGAATGGACCCGGGCAGACCCCTGGACGAGGGGATCGTGGCCCCACACTGGTTGCCCTACGAGGACATCGCGGCCCTGGGCCCCGCTCTGCGCAGCCCGATGGTGCTGGGTTGCCTCGACGACTACCGGCGCGGGCAATCGTTCGACCTCGCGCTATTGCGCGACCTGGCCTGAACCGGCCCCATACAGGCCCCATACAGGCCCCATACCGGCCCTGACGGGCTCTGAACACGGATCGATCCATGAGTGAACACGTAATCGTCGGCATTTCCGGTGGCGTGGACTCCGCCGTCGCAGCCCTGACGCTGATCGAGGCCGGTCACGACGTCGCCGGCCTGTTCATGAAGAACTGGGACGACCCGGACGATCCCGGCCACTGCACCATCCCGCACGATCTTGCCGCGGCAGAGGCGGTCTGCGCCCATCTTGGCATTCCGCTGCACCGGGTGGACTTCACTGCGCGCTACTGGCATCGCGTGTTCGAGCACTTTCTGGCCGAGTATGCCGCCGGGCGCACGCCCAACCCGGATATTCTCTGCAACCGCGAAATCAAGTTCCGCGCGTTTCTCGAACACGCCCGCGAGCTCGGCGCTGAAAGCATTGCCACCGGGCACTACGCGCGCACTGCCGGCGCCGAGGACGGGCCGGCGCTCCTGCGCGGCCTGGACGCGGGCAAGGACCAGAGCTATTTCCTGCACG
>SL_3KL_010_SEDDRAFT_10000645_pt1 | contig 29454 bp, 22 predicted proteins | sample SodLakKL_010_SED_2_FD_10381 | JGI IMG/M metagenome (IMG submission 10381)
AAAATCGCGCTGAAATTCGAAAACGTTGTATTTATATCCCGGTTCAGCAATATCCGTGAGATGAACCGGGACTTTGAAATCTCTTATAATATAATCTTCAAGATCTTTCCCCGTGCCTATATCCATTCTCCGGTATACCTGCCTGGAATCGGCACTTATGATCTCCCCTCCCACTTCCATTGCAAATCTGGCTGCAAAAGATGTTTTACCTGTAGCTGTAGGACCAAGAACTGTAACAAGATGCGGTTTTTCATTCGCCATTATTGTAAACCTTCAGGAACGTTCATTTTAGTAAGTATAATAATCAGCACTTAATTACCCAAAAATAAAAAAAACAGATACTTTTGTATTAAATAAATAACTTTTTCAAATTTCTGTACATGAGATCACAATTCATTTTAATAGTCCTGTCAATATTGATAATAAGCAGTTGCGCCCCCCGTGAAAGTGCTGGAGAAGAGGACACCCTTACGGTAAGCATATTGCCCCAGAAATATTTTGTTGAGCAGATTGCAGGCGAAAACTTCAAGGTTAATGTACTGGTACCCTCAGGTTCCAGTCCGGAAACATACGAGCCTGCACCACGCCAGATAAGAGATGCTGCAAATTCAAAGGCAATTTTTATCACAGGCCACCTCCTTTTTGAACAGACTATGATCAGGAATCTTAGAACATCTGATGATGTCAGATTTGTTGATACTTCTGAAGGCGTTGATCTGATTGCCGATAATTTCGTCGATCACGGTGATCATGTTCATATTCACGGTGTTGACCCCCATATATGGCTCTCCCTCAGGGAGATTAAACCTCAGCTAAAAAACATTACGGAAACCGTTGTTTCAATTGACCCCGAAAATGAAGAGTTTTACAGGGAAAATCATCGAAAGTTCCTTTCCCGTATTGAGGATCTGGATAAGAAACTGTCTGAAAAATTCAGAAATTCCGGCAAAAGAGCTTTCCTGATCTATCATCCTGCACTTTCCTATTTTTCGAGGGATTACGGTCTTATTCAGATATCCGTTGAAGCTGCCGGCAAAAGCCCCTCTGCGGCTCATATGAAGGAAGTTATAGACATTGCCCGCGAAAAAGGGTTAAAGGATGTATTTATCCAGCAGGAGTTCGAACGGAGCAATGCTAAAACAGTAGCAAACGAGCTGGGTGGTAATGTTATTGAGCTAGACCCTCTTGCCGAAAACTGGCTTGAAAATATGAAATCAATGGGTGAAAAAATACTGGAAGCTTTAAACAGTGATACACAACTGTAAAGAAACATAAAAGGCAGATCCCGGCAAATTTTTATGATTTCCGGGCAGTGGGAGTTATCTGCTTTCAACAACCGTGGATAAGAACATAATAGAGTGTTGTTGTTATAAATCATTGCCACAGTAACCACACTAACGGTATGCGATGGAAAAAATCCTTGAAATAAGTTCTCTTACTGCCGGTTACGGAGATCAGGTAGTTTTAAGTGATATTAACCTGACAGTTTATGAAAAGGATTTCATTGGAATAATAGGCCCCAACGGCGGCGGGAAAACAACTCTTTTAAAGGCTGTAATGGGACTTGTGAAACCGTTCAGCGGCAAGGTGAAGTTTTTCCACAGAGAAAGCGGCGATGACAGGAATATAATCGGTTATCTTCCTCAAATGAACAATCTTGACAGGGACTTTCCGATATCGGTAACAGATGTTGTTTTATCCGGGCTTATGTCGAAGGAAGGCGTTTTCAGCCGGTACTCCGGGAGGCAGAAGGAACTTGCCCTGAACCTGCTTGAAAAGCTGGGAATATATAACCTCAGAAAGAAGCCTGTTGGTGAGCTTTCAGGAGGGCAGCTGCAAAGGGTTTACCTTTGCAGGGCTCTTATATCCTCGCCCCGGCTGCTGATGCTTGACGAACCAAACACATTTGTGGACACCAGGTTTGAAACCGATTTTTATGAAATTCTCAGGGAGCTGAATGAAGAGATGGCCGTAATAATAGTATCTCACGATGTGGGTACAATAACATGGTATGTCAAAACCATTGCCTGCGTTAACCGCAACCTTCATTACCACAGGTCTAACGTAATCACGCAGGAACAACTTGAAGCCTATAACTGCCCTATCCAGATCATAACACACGGGGATGTGCCCCATACAGTCCTGAAAAAACACGGTAAAAACCATGATAATTAACCTTGCCGAATTGTTGCAATACCGTTTTTTTACCAACGCACTGCTTGCAGCTACACTGACAAGCATAGCATGCGGTATTATCGGCACATATATTGTGTCAAGGCGTATTGTATTCATAAGCGGAGGAATAACTCATGCATCTTTCGGAGGTATCGGAATAGGGTACTATTACGGTTTCAGCCCAATTCTTGGTGCAGCTCTCTTTGCCGTACTTTCAGCGCTCGGCATTGAAATGATATCAAAAAGATCGGGTGTAAGGGAAGACTCGCTGATAGGTATACTATGGTCTTTTGGCATGGCAACAGGGATTATTTTCATCTTTATGTCCCCCGGTTATGCGCCGGACCTGATGGGGTATCTTTTCGGGAACATAATGACTGTTTCGGACGGGATCCTGATTGTAATGGCTATTCTTTCAACAATAATTGTACTTTTTTTTATAATTTTTTACAAACCGATCCTGTTTATAGCATTTGACCAGGAATACGCCAAAACACACAATTACCCCGTGCAGCTCATGAACTCAGTTCTTATAACGCTTGTAGCCCTTACAATTGTTATGAGCATTAAAGTGGCGGGAATAATACTGGTTCTTTCACTTCTCACACTGCCTCAAACAACCGCCAACACTTTTTCGAAAGATTTCAGGACAATTATGATATGGTCTGTCATTTTTGCTTTTACAGGGAGTTTTACCGGACTGCTTATATCTTTTGAAATGAACATACCTTCAGGTGCTTCAATTATTTTTTCATTAATTTTGATTTTCCTTGTTTTTAAAGTCCTTTACTGGGCAATTACAAGAATGAGAGTTATAAAACAGTTGAAAAAAAATAAATTATAAACAATTATTAACCGTTTTAAATACAACAGATATGAATTATGACATGATTATAATAGGAAGTGGTCCCGGAGGCTATGTGGCAGCCATAAGGGCCAGCCAGCTGGGCATGAAAGTAGTGGTTGTGGAAAAAGAGGAGCCGGGTGGTGTTTGCCTTAACTGGGGCTGTATACCAACAAAATCGCTTCTGAAAAGCGCACAGGTATATAAATATTTAAAAAATTCAGAAGATTACGGAATAGCGGTGGAAGGTGAAATCAAACCCGATTTTGAAAAAATTATTCAAAGAAGCCGTAAAGTAGCCGAATCTATGAGCAAGGGGATACAATACCTCTTCAAAAAAAATAAAATTGAACAGGTAAAAGGATTCGGAAAACTTATTGACAGGAACAAGGTGGAGGTTACAGGTGAAAACGGGGAAAAAACAGAACTTTCCGCAAAACATATAATTCTTGCAACCGGTGCAAGATCACGTGAACTGCCCGGTATTGAGCAGGACGGTGAAAAGATAATAGGTTACCGTGAAGCAATGACCCTTCAGAATCAGCCCGAATCAATGCTTGTTATCGGTTCCGGTGCGATTGGAAGTGAGTTTGCCTTCTTTTATGCATCACTTGGAACAAAAGTAACTCTTGTTGAAGTTTTGCCCAATATACTCCCTCTTGAAGATGAGGATGTCTCCTCCCAGCTTGGAAGATCTTTTAAAAAAATGGGAATAAAGGTTTTTGCAGGTTCGTCGGTTGAATCGGTAGACAAAAACAGCGACCTGTGCAAGGTAAAAGTCAAAACAAAAAAGGGTGAAGAAATAATTGAGGTAGAGAAAGTCCTTTCGGCAGTGGGTGTTACACCCAATATTGAAGGTATCGGAATAGAAGAAACTGGTGTAAATATTAAAAACGGGAAGGTGGAGGTTGATGACTACTACCGCACCAACATAGAAGGGGTCTGTGCAATTGGCGACATAGTTCACGGACCGGCACTTGCCCATGTTTCTTCGGCTGAAGCTGTTATCTGCGTTGAGAAAATTGCAGGCATGGATCCTGCACCTTTGCGCTACGACAACATTCCTGCATGTACATACACCAGTCCCGAGGTTGCGTCGGTAGGACTGACAGAAAAAGCTGCCAGGGATGAAGGAAGGGAAGTAAAAGTTGGGAAATTCCCATTTACCGCTTCCGGAAAAGCAAGTGCATCAGGAGAAAGGGAAGGGTTTGTAAAGCTGGTCTTCGATGCAAAATATGGAGAATTAATAGGAGCTCACATGATTGGAGCCAATGTTACCGAAATGATCGCGGAAGCGGTTGTTGCACGTAATCTTGAAACAACGGGGCACGAGCTGATCAAGTCAGTCCACCCCCACCCTACGATGTCTGAAGCTATTATGGAGGCGGCGGCAGATGCTTATGATGAAGCAATCCATATTTAAGACAGGTATGCTGAAATCTGCCCGTTAACAGCGCGTGCAGGAGAATCGGGATCAGTTCCCGTTTCAATCTGCCACACCAGCATACGTACCGTCCGGTTAACAGCGGCTCCCTAAACGACAGGTTGTCCGGACAGGCGGGGCACCAACTAAAAGAAGCAGGAGACCCATCCGGGAAATCCTGCTTCTTTTGTTACGGTTAATTGTTACCGTTCTATATAAAACACATTGACTTAAAAACTAAATGCAGCGACACGTAAAAATATACAGTCACCTTTCAATATAAAACACTTTTGACCCGATTTTGCTGTTTTCCCCCACACCTTCAACAGTAACACGGAAAAGATCGAATTTCGCGGGAGTCCTGAATGAGAGCTGCGCCCTTCCGTTTCTCCCGACTTCGAGGTCAGGTTTCCACAAAAGTGTCTTTTCGCTCAATGGTTCAGGCATATCAATTGTCGTAAGATCAACAACAGTCTCAAAATCCTGTGGAGTGTAAAACCCGGCAATGCGGTATTCATAGAAATCCCTGCCATACATACCACCTCTTTTAGTGTATCCAAGAATAGCTCCTCCTCCTCCCCTGGATCCGAAGATCGCAGTACTTGCACCTCTGAATACCTCTATCCGGTAAACATCCCTGGGGCTGGTGTTCAGAAAAGCTCTCGCGCCGACTTCTGTTCCGTCCAGGAAAAAGATCGGTTGGGGAGCAGGCCCCATCAGTGTGCCGGCATCCCGGAAAACGAGCCGCCCACTCCGCACTGACAGTCCGGTAACCCTTGCAAGTAACAGGTCAACCATATTCCTGAAATCTTCCGATTTTTCTCCGACATAGATAGTCTGGTCAGGTGTACCGTAAGTCGGTGCAGCCTCCTTGAAGTCGGGAGTCACCCTGTAGGGATCCTGATCGCGCCGGATCAGCTTTAATCTCCAGGAAGGCCCCCTTGATGTGGCATCCTGATTTCTGGTATAGAGATTTTTCGTGTAATCAAGGGTCTCGTCTTTTGGAGTATCAATGTTCAGTCTCGGATTCATGCGGTTTTCCAAAGCTGCGGTTGTCAGCTCAATTGTTACAAAATCGGGATAGACAAGGTTCTCAAAAAAGAACCTTCCCTCTTCATCAGTTTTTACGGAATAAGTATCATTGTAACCGCTAAGCACCCTGAGCTGAACCGACTGGTCAACAACCGGGTTGTCATTGACCGGATTTACAAGAGTCCCTGAAACATTTATACCGTAACGGTCTTCAAACTGGATTTCGGGTGCGTCTCCTGAAATTGCATCTGCCAGCGAAAAGCGTTCCCAGCTTTTAGCTATCATCAGCGCATCGAAGGCTTTTGACATATCTTCATCTTCAGCAAGAAAATAGTGAGCAGGATTTTCAATTACATCCCCGAACTCCGAACTCAGGAGAAAATATGAAAGGGCATTATCATAGGGGTCTGCTGCATTGTTTGATACTCCGGAAACAGTGACTGAAAAATTCCCTGCCACGGGCTTGTTTTCGGAGTCCCTGAAAAAAAGCTCAATATTTTTCGAGCCCTCTCTGCTCCTGATAACATTCATCTCTGTGTTGAGTCTGACATTATCCAGGTTGTTCACAAAAAACAGGCGTTCGGCAATTTTTTCCCGGTCTCTTACCAACGCAAAATGAGCTACTCCGGCAGGAAAATCTTCTTTATCGATCATCGTGACAAACCTGCCGTCGTCAAATTCCACTTCATTAACATAAAGCAGGTTCCCCCTTACATGCCCTAATACGTAAATTGCTTCAGAAGGCTCACTTCTGTACCCATTGATTACTTCCACCCTGATATTTTCAGGGGTCTGGCTTACCCTGAGCCCCGCCCCTTCTTCTTTCACACGGGGAAGGTCAAATGTGCGCGGGAAAAGAGACCCCTCAAGGTCAAACATTGCTTTATATTCCTGACGGGAGTCAGGTGTTATTTCAAAGATACCGATACCGTGATTAATCGTACTGAGTTCGGCAATTTTATTACCGCTGCCGTCAAGCAGTTCTCCTCCTTCAACATCGATTCCCTTCCCCAGTTCATTTTTTGCCATGAAAGCAACCCTTGTCGGCACCCCTGAAACAAGGGAACCGTTTTCAGGATAAAATTTAATATCGTAGTTGTCCGACATCCTTTCAAGCCTTCTGTTGAACCTCCTGTTGTAAAAAAGTTCGTTCAAAGCAATGTAGTTTGTATAATCGGGATTGCTTATGTAAACGTTCTTTTGAAAGAAGAATTCCGGCCCCTTGTTTTTCATAGGTATAGTATAGGATCTTACAAGATAGTTGCCGTCCGGGATTGAGTCCTCCAGTTCAAAGTCACCCCACGCCAATCCTTCCCTTGCTCTCAGAAACCTTTGCTTTAAAAGGTTGCCCTTGCTGTTGACAAGCTCAACGTACAGATTAATGCTGTCTGAAACAAGCTCGTGAGTTTTCCCGTCAAGAAGATATGCCTTATACCACATTGTCTCTCCGGAAACATAATGATCCTTGTCCAAATGCAAATAAATTTTCTGGGACGGTGTCTCTGCGGTAAAATATCTTATATTTTCCGCAAGTTGCTGAATTTCATCCCCCCCCCTTGTCATTGCAAGGGAAAACAACAAAATAAACAGGCCTGTTAAATATTTCATCTTACTGATATATTTATTTAATGTTATATTTTCATTATAAAACTGCTTTACTATTTAAAACTAAAATTGCAGTATTTTGTTTTACTACAGAGCTTAAAATTTAACCATATGCATACACCTGTCATCTATCTTTTTGTATAAATTCCCTGATAAAAAAAAGCCGCATTTACTACAGAAACTGCTTTGAAAAAAGATGTTATTAACAGATAATCAACAAACGATGCAACTTTTCATTAATAATTTGCATCTTATTAATAAAGCATCGATACCGGAAAAGTTTTTGCTTAAAGTGCAGCACCCTTACTTGAAGGGCAATTTACAGGATTATGAGGGGAATAGAAAACTTTCAATGAATTATTTATCATTTCAGCCTGCCCGAATGCTTTAACAATTAAATTCCGGAAAATTGCCTGTGTAAAATAGGTTGGCAATTGCACAGGATGTTTTTTAAAACTAAAAAGTTCTTTCAAATAAAATTTGACGTGCTGTTTGTTCGTTTAATAAATAATTTTATTAATTTAGCTTATTAATAAAATACGGATATTTTGACGAGCAAACTCAAAAGTATCATGCAAGGCTGTGCGCGTGGAAGGAAAGAAGCACAGGAGCAGCTGTACAGGCGGTATTCCGGCCAGATGTTTGCCATTTGCCTGAGATACGCCTACAGTTATGAAGAAGCACAGGATTACCTTCAGGAAGCCTTCATGAATATTTTCAGCAGTATTTATCAATTCAAGGGAAAAGGCTCTTTTGAAGGCTGGATGAAAAAAATAGTTGTTAACTCGGTACTCCAGGGCATAAGAAAAAAAAGGTTCATGATCCCTTTAGTTCATGATTTTCCTGACAATCACGACCTTTACCTTCCAAATGCTCCAACAGACCTGACGGAGTCAGATTTGCTCTCCATGATACAGGAGTTGCCGCGCAATTACAGGATAGTTTTCAACCTTTATGCAATTGAGGGATACAAGCACAATGAAATAGCTCAAATGCTGAACATTAGCGAAAATACATCTAAATCGCATCTGTTCAGAGCAAGGAGCAGATTACAGGAAAAAGTGAACAATTTTTACACAAAAACAAAAGGAGTATATAAAAGCAGTGTCTTATAGAGGCCAAAATATCGACAGTTTTTTCAGGAATGGGCTTGAGCATTTTCAGGAGGCACCGCCCGATGAGGTATGGGAAGCTATTATTCACAGCATCAATTCTGAAAAAAGAAGAAGGCGTTTAGTTGCCTTCCTGAAGGTTGCGGCATCAACTGCAGCGGTTATAGCCGTAGGTGGTGCAATGTTGTTCGGGATCAGGTTTGTTTCACCTGTATCTGAAAGCCCCGTTTCCTTTTACCAGGGAGACCTGCCGGATGTGATTGTCCAGGAAGAGGCCATATCCCCTACGTTTGCTGGGTTAATCAACGACAACGATATATCTGACAGACCGGCAGAAACCATTGCTGCATCTGATCATCCGGAAAGTGAAGAAGAAAACGGCAAACCCGTTATGAGGGAAAGTGAAAATCTTGAAAAGATAGCAAAAAAACAGGCTGCTCTTTACGGTGAATTCAGAGATGAGCCTGCCGGACTTATCCGCCAGGGAACAACCCTCCCCGCTGCAAATATTGTAACTCCGCAAAGCGAAAAAATAATCAACAGGGGTTCCTCAGCAAGGGCAGATAGGGATAATCGTTTCTATATAGGTTTCCATATAACTTCAGCATATTCATACAGGACGCTGAAAGGGGGTGTTTTCGGCGATACACCTAAAGCATATTTTAACGGGTTTGAAAGTGGAATTGGATCTGTATCACCCGGCATAACATTTTCATATCTTCTAACACCGGATATTGAGATCCAGATTGGAGGTCATCTGTCTCGTATGGGACAATCCATAAGATATTCAAACAAAGACAAGATAATATCCGTACGCGACCAGGTCACCAATACCCTGACTATTCAAAGTTCAACCGGGTCAATAGCAAAAATCAATCCTACAGTCTTTTTCTTAGGCAACACAACTGCAACAGGAATACCTGCTAAACCGGGTAATACATTCCAAAAAGTATCTGCATCCAGTTTCAGTCCAATTCACGGCAATATTGAACAGAGGTTCACTTATTTCCAGGTACCATTGACTGCACGTCTTTACCTGCTTAACAATGAAAACAGCAGATTTTTCATATCAGGTGGTGTAAGCGCCAATATTCTGATAGGCAATGAAGTTGTTTTGCAACGTGTTAACGAGCAAATACCTATCGGAAAAACCGTAAGCATCACAGATGTTAATTTTGGCGGACAGATAAGCGGCGGTATAGAGCAAAGCATAACCAACGATGTTTATATCTCACTTGAGCCTGTATTTAACTTTTTCCTGTCACCAATCAATCCTGATCAGACAGTAACCTCATATCCTTATTCATTCGGGCTTTCCACTATGATCCGCTACAGGTTTTAAGAGAACCCATAAGACACTTTCTTTTCCCCTGCCTGATACTGTTTTATCAATTCCTGCTTATTGTCTTTATATTATTTCTGCAAAAAATGTCTATTTTTGATGTTATCTTTCCAGTTATATCAAGGGCTCATAAACAGGCTTTATGTATGACCCACCCAGTAGAGGAACTGCAAAGATCTAAGCCCGTGCCAAATATTTCTAATAATTGAATTGCTTTCTAAACATCTATTTTTATGAGGATTCACAATTTTTTTGAACGGATTACATATTTTATTTTTTTTGTTTTATTGCTTTCGTCTTTTCTGTTACTTTTTAGTTTTTTCAATTCAGGTGAAAAGAGTTCATATACCCGGGAATTTAAGAATAGCTATTCAATATTTGCTCTTGATATCCCCGGAGAAGTAGATTTTGCAGGTGAAAGATTACCTCTTGAATATTTCGATGTATATGAAAGCCTTGACAGAGAGCTGATGGTCAATACCTACTGGCACTCACAAACCCTGCTTTTCATCAAGAGGGCAAACAGGTATTTTCCTGTAATCGAACCAATACTTCAGAGAGAGGGTGTGCCTGATGATTTTAAGTATCTTGCACTGGCAGAAAGCGGGATTACCAATGCAACATCTCCCGCAGGTGCAGTGGGTTACTGGCAGTTTTTAAGAGACACTGCAAGGGAGTACGGACTTATGGTCACAGATGAGGTTGACGAACGTTACCACCTGGAAAAATCTACGGAAGCAGCATGCAGATTCCTTAAAGAATCGTATGAAAAATACGGAAGCTGGACTATTGCAGCAGCATCCTATAATGCAGGGAGAAGAGGAGTAGACAACCAGATCAGGATCCAGGATGTGGAAAATTACTATGACCTCTTACTGAATGAAGAAACTGCAAGATATGTTTTCAGGATTGCAGCTATTAAAACAATAATGGAAAATCCGGACAATTATGGTTTCAGATACCGCAAATCAGACCTTTATCAGCCCTTAGAATACTTCGAAGTTGAGATAGATTCGAAAATTGAGGATTTTGCTGCATTCGCCGAGGAGCACGGCACAAATTACAAAATGCTCAAATTTCTCAATCCCTGGCTGAGAAAACCTTATCTGAATGTAAGGAACAGGAGTTATACTATAAAAATACCGGAAGAGGGGTCACGTATACGGGCGCCTCAAAACAATCCATTACAATAAACGTTATTCCCTGATAGATCTTCTGCCTGTCCACCAGGACCAGCTTTCTTTATCAGATCAATCCCGTTTTAAATTTGCCGGCAATCAATTGCCCGTCATTTTATTTAGCTAAATTTGCAAAAATTTGTTATAAGCTGCAAACAGAAGATCCGGATGAAGCATGATAATTCAATAGAAGTACTGGGAGCCAGGGTTCACAACCTCAGGGAAGTTGATGTTTCTATTCCGAGGAATAAGCTGATTGTAATAACCGGACTGAGCGGAAGCGGGAAATCGTCACTGGCATTTGACACAATCCATGCAGAAGGACAGCGTCGTTATATGGAAACTATGTCAGCTTATGCCCGCCAATTCCTGGGTAATATGGAGCGTCCGGATGTTGACAGAATTACCGGACTAAGTCCGGTAATATCTATAGAGCAGAGGACTACTAACCGGAATCCCCGTTCGACAGTAGGTACTATTACCGAAATATATGATTTCCTGAGGCTATTGTTTGCACGTACAGCTGTTGCTTACTCTTCAGCAACCGGCGAAAAAATGGTTAAATATACTCTTGATCAGACTGTTAGTCTGATACTTGAAAAATTCGGGAAAAGGAGAACCTGTATTCTGGCGCCAGTTGTAAAAGGAAGGAAAGGAAACTACAAAGAGCTGTTCACACAGATCAGGAAAAAAGGTTTTTTACATGCACGAATAAACGGGGAGTTAAGGGAAATTAACCCGGGTTTGCAGCTTGACCGTTACAAAACACACAATATTGAAATTGTTGTTGACAAGCTTGCTGTATCTGAAAGCGATAAGAAGAGGCTTGGAAACTCTGTTGAAACAGCTATGATGCATGGTAAAGGCACAATTATGCTGCTTGACATGGAAACGGAAGAAACACGTTACTACAGCAAGCACCTGATGTGCCCGACAACAGGGATCTCATACAATGAACCTGCTCCCCACAGCTTCTCTTTCAACTCACCCGAAGGAGCATGTCCCGATTGTAACGGACTTGGGACAGTAAATGAAATAGATATTGAAAAAATAATCCCCGATCCCGGTCTTTCAATAAAAAAGGGAGGGATCAAACCTTTAGGCCCTTACAAAAATTCTCTGATCTTCTGGCAGCTTGAAGCAATTGTTTCCAGGAACGGCTGCAGTATGGACCAACCTGTCGGGGAGATTCCCCGTGAAATCCTCAATACTATATTATATGGTTCAGGGGAAACCTTCAAACTGCAGCATACCCCTCTTGGTTCCTCTTCCAATTATTTTTTGACCTTTGACGGTGTGATTAACTATATTAGCGAACAGAGCAATAATGGAATGAACGGCAAGAGGGTAAAGCACCCAATTGATGAGTTTATAAAAAAGATAAGCTGCAAAAAGTGCAAAGGAACGCGGCTGAAAGAGGAATGGCTCCATTTCAGGATAAATGAAATGAATATTGCTCAACTTGCCGGAATGGATATTACAGAACTACTGGAATGGTTCAAAGGAGTTGATGATAAACTTAACACAAGACAAAAAAAGATAGGTTCGGAGATAATTAAAGAGATATTGACAAGACTGGGATTCCTGGCTGATGTGGGACTTGGTTACCTTTCCCTGAACCGCCGTGCTGAAAGCCTTTCAGGTGGAGAAAGCCAGCGCATCAGGCTTGCTACCCAGATCGGCTCACAGCTTGTCAATGTATTGTATATACTGGATGAACCAAGCATAGGCCTTCACCACCGTGACAACCTCCAGCTGATCAATTCCCTCAGAAAGCTTAGAGATAAAGGGAATTCCATTATTGTTGTGGAACACGACCGCGACATGATACTGTCAGCTGATATGGTAATAGACATGGGTCCCGGTGCAGGAGTGAACGGCGGGAAAATTGTGGCTCAGGGAAAACCCTCCTCCATAATGAATGCAGATACCCTTACATCACAATACCTTTCAGGCAGGCGTGAAATAAGTATCCCACCTGAGCGAAGAAAAGGGAATAACAATAATATTATACTTAGAGGTGCAACCGGCAACAATCTGAAAGATGTAACTGCTTACTTTCCGCTCGGCAAATTCATTTGTGTTACCGGAGTTTCAGGAAGCGGCAAGTCAAGCCTTGTAAATGAAACACTCCACCCTTTACTGAGCAGGCATCTTCACCGTTCAATTAAAGAACCACTCCCCTGCAGATCTGTTGAGGGAATTGAACATATTGACAAGGTGATAGAGGTAAACCAGTCACCACTCGGTCGCACACCCCGTTCAAACCCTGCGACATATACCGGTCTCTTTTCTGATATAAGGAAAATGTTTGAGCAGATACCTGAAGCGAAGATCAGGGGCTACAAAGCAGGCAGATTCTCTTTCAATGTGAAAGGAGGAAGGTGTGAGGAATGCAAGGGTGCAGGTGTGCAGACAATTGAAATGAATTTCCTGCCGGATGTTTACATAGAATGTAAATCTTGCAATGGCAAACGCTACAACAGGGAAACACTGGAAATAAAATTCAAGGGCAAATCAATTGGAGACGTGCTTGAAATGACCATAAACCAGGCCGCAGAACTGTTCGATAAAATTCCGGGACTGAAGCAAAAACTTAAAACACTTCAAAGGGTGGGAATGGGATATATCAAGCTTGGTCAGCCTTCCACTACTCTTTCGGGCGGGGAATCTCAAAGGGTGAAACTCTCTTCAGAGCTGTCAAGGCGCGATACAGGAAAGACCCTTTATATTCTTGATGAACCTACAACAGGCCTTCATTTTGAAGATATAAACATATTGCTTGAAGTACTGAACCATCTTGTGAATAAAGGCAACACCATTATTGTAATTGAGCACAACCCGGATGTAATAAAGATGGCTGACCACATTATTGATATGGGAAGGGAAGGTGGTATGGAGGGAGGAGAAATAATAGCTGAAGGCACGCCTGAAAAAATTTCTGAAATAAAGGAAAGTCATACAGGAAAAATGCTTCAGGAGGTTTTAAATTGCGGTAGAATTTCTAATTTAGAGGTAAAATAATCTAATCAAATTATAACTAATATGAGTTCAGGTGAGGACAAAATAAAAGATGCTTTTATTGAAAAAGACTGGAATGAAATAAAAACCTTAGACTCGTGGACAATATTTAAAGTAATGTCGGAGTTTGTAGAGGCATTTGAAAAATTAAGCCGGATAGGCCCCTGCGTTTCAATTTTTGGTTCTGCAAAAACACCACCGGACAACAAGTATTTCAAGCTGGCAAAGGAGATAGCTTACAAGCTTACTAAGACCGGCTACGGGGTTATTACCGGCGGAGGACCAGGCATTATGGAAGCTGCCAACATGGGTGCAAAAGAGGGAGAAGGGAGATCGGTTGGTCTCAACATTGACCTTCCAATGGAACAGGGTCCTAATCTTTTTATCGATCCAGACAAGCTGATAAACTTTAACCATTTTTTCGTAAGAAAAGTGATGTTTGTAAAATATGCACAGGGATTCATAGTCCTTCCCGGCGGATTTGGAACATTCGACGAGCTTTTCGAAGCTATTACGCTCATTCAGACAGAGAAGATCGGGAAATTCCCTATTATCCTGGTTGGAAAGGATTTCTGGGAGGGACTTNTTAAGTGGATAAAAGAGGTGATGCTTGATAAAGAAGGGAATATAATTGAAAAAGACCTTGAGCTGTTTTCCCTTGTTGATACAGCTGATGAGGCAGTGGAAGAAATCAATGCTTTTTATTCAAAATATTTGCTGAGTCCGAACTTCTGATATATTTTTTATATATTGCCATATCAATTAAAACGGCATGGTTAAACACCTCATAATGCTGACTGGCCTGATTGCAGCAACCTTTGCGGGCAATTTTTCCGGACAGGATATTTCCATGCAGATACTGGCTCCGGAAAAAACTGAATCCGGCAGCACAATTGAAGTGCTGATTGAATTCTATAAGAGTGAAGAGGAAGGTTTTGCAAGATTTCACCAGAAGCTCCCTGAAGGAGTAACTGCCACGCCTGTGTATCCCCTTGAAGCAAACTTCTCTTTTCAGAATAACACCGTATCAGTTATATGGCTNCGGCTTCCTGACGAAAAACAGTTTTCCCTCCGTTACAAACTGCATATTGATGAGCGGCTCAAAGGAGAGCTGGAGCTGGGCGGCACACTGAGTTATATTCATGAAAACCGCAGGCAGTCAGCTATTGCCCCGGAAACACTGGTATCTGTCACTCCAGCCCCATGGGTGGATGAAAAAGAGATTGTGGATTTCAGTGAAGCGCATCTTCTTGCTCCCTCTTACAGAATATCAGAAGAAGACTCACACAGCATTGCGGTAAGACAGACCCCCGTTCCTGACGGTGAAGATTTCATAGTCAATTTGCTTGTTTATAAGGCTCATCCTGCAGATGGGTTTGCCAGGATAGAAGAGTTGGTGCCGGAGGGTTACAGGGCTGAAGAAATAGAAAGCAGTGGCGGGTTGTTCTCTTTCAGCAGAAAGAAGGTTGAAATCCACTGGAACACGCTGCCTGCAGAGGATTTCCTTACAGTATCCTATCGGCTTATCCCTGAAGAAGAAATAACCGGAACACCTGAAATAAGCGGATACTTTTCATTCATGGAAGAAGGCACTCCACGTACAACAGAGATCCCGGAAAGAAGAGATGAAATCAGAAAACTTTCGGCAGAGGATAAGTTTTCTTTAATTGCAGGATTGCTCCCTGCAGTTAAAGAACACCTCCCGGGAACCACTCCTGAGATAATAACAGTTGAAGAGCCTCCACATAAAGAACTTCCGGAGTTAACACCCGCTGCTTCTGCTCTTCCAAACCCTCTTCAAAAAGAGCCGGGCATTTACTACCGGGTTCAGATTGCAGCAGGAAGAAGAGACATTGTAGACATAAACGAATATTTCAGACGCCGGAACATCAGAAGAGAGGTGGCAACGGAAATACATGAAGGGTGGGTTAAGTACTCGATCGGTTCTTATTATATCTACAGGGATGCACGTGACTCAAGGAATATAATCTGGGAAACCTCTCCTATAGACGATGCATTTGTCGCTGCATACAATGAAGGAGTGCGTATTACCGTTCAGGAAGCCCTCATGGTCACAAGCCAGAAATGGTACAAGTAAAACCGGTATTATAACAAATTTCCTTTTTTTTCGTAAGCAAGGAAAACAGATGGGATTTAAGATACCCCCGATTGGAAAATGAGAAAGTATATTTCATTGTTTACAGGGATTTATTTATTCACGCTTTTTACCGGACAGGGATTTTCACAGGAGAGATCTGAACTGGATGAGTTGCTGAAGGAAGAAGTGGAAGTTGAGAGCCCTGTATATAAACCCGTTGTGTCATTCGGGATAGGCACATTGAATTTTTTTGGTGATATCAATGATTACCACAGGAATTTTCTCAGTGCGCAACCCGGATACAGGATTAATATTTCTACTTTTCTTGACAATTCCCATTTATACAGACTCAACTTTTATGTACTGACAGGGAATGTTTCGGGGAATGAGAGGTCATACACCAACCCTGAAAGAAATCTAAACTTCAGGTCGGAAATTACAAATTTCGGAATTAACCTGGAGTATGGTTTTGGCCATCTGTTCTCCAAAGAAAAACGTATAACCCCTTATATATCTGCAGGCCTGGAGTCATTCCGGTTCAACCCTAAAGCAGACCTTTACGACTCCCAGGGGAGGCTTTACAATTACTGGTCTGACGGCACTATACGCAATATGCCTGAAGGCGCTCCAAACGCAGATGAAAGCATAATCCTGAGCAGAAATTATATTTACGAAACAGACCTGAGGCAGGCAGATCTTTACGGTATGGGTGATTACCCCCAAATTGCATTCGCGATACCTTTGAGTGCAGGAGTGGACTTCAGGATATCAGAGAGGGTTAATATGCGCATAGGCACTTCTTATCATTTTACATTTACAGATATTCTCGATAATGTGACAACCGGCATATCAGGGATAGATGCCAACGGGAAAAACGACCGTTTTTCATATTCATACGTATCGCTCTACCTCGACCTGTTTTCAGATCCGGAGACTGTTGTTGTGGAAAGACTTTATGCGGATGTTTTGTTTGACTCCCTGATGGTTACAGATTCAGACGGTGACGGTGTTTTTGATCTGTTCGATGAATGCCCGGGAACTCCACCTGGTGTTGAAGTTGATGAAAGGGGATGCCCTGTTGACAGTGACGGTGACGGTGTGCCCGATTATCTTGACAAAGAGGCGGGAACACCGCCAGGTGCAATTGTTGATGAATACGGCAGGGAAGTCAGTCCGGATAAACTGGCTGAAATCATTTCTGTAAGAGAGGATGCCGTTAACCGAAGTGAGACCCACATGTTCTCTTCAATGACTCATTACCGGCTCCCTGGCCGGGAAGATCATAAAGGTGCGGAAATTCCCGAAAAATTCCGTTTCATTGACCAGGATGGTGACGGAATAATATCTTTTGAAGAGCTAACCCGGGCAATAGAAGATTTTTTTAGTTATGATTCGCCTCTGACTGTTGATGATATTTATGAACTTATTGATTTTTTCTTTTCCCAGTGACGGATTTAATACATTAAATCAGAACTTCGACAATCTGCTTATTTCCCTCTTTGCATCACGTCTTTTTATATCTTCCCGTTTGTCATATTCCCTTTTCCCCTTTGCAAGAGCTATATCCAGCTTTGCCAGTCCTCTTTCATTTATGAATAGGCGTGACGCAACAATCGTCATTCCCTTCTCCTCAAACTTCTTTTTCAGTTTTTTCAGCTCCGGGCGGGTTAACAAAAGCTTCCTGTTCCGCTTCGGGTCATGATTGTTATAAGTGCCGTGTGAATATTCGGCAATATGCATGCCTTTAACAAATAGCTCATCTCCCTCAAAATAACAGTAGCTGTCTGCCAAACTGGCTTTTCCAAGGCGTATAGATTTGATTTCAGTTCCTGTAAGCTGTATGCCGGCAACAAATTTCTCCAGAAACTGAAAGTTGAATGAGGCTTTTTTGTTTTTTATGTTAACGGCATTCTTCTGCATAGGTGGGATCCATTATCTGAAGGCCTGTAAAATTTTGACCAGTGCAAAAGTAGCAAAATTATGTTCATTAAAAAAAGCCCTTTAAAGAGGGCTTTTTTAATATTTCCTGATCAGAGGTTAAAAAACTATTGCAGTAATTCATTAAGTCTTTCACGTAGTGCATCAGGCCTGAGTCCCTTTTCAACAATTATTCCATCGGGATCAATGAGCACACTGTGAGGTATTGCCCTTACCCCGTAAATTCCAGCTGCTTCACTATTCCAGGCCTGCAGGTCGGATAAATGGTGCCACTCAAGATTGTCTTCTTCGATATATTTAACCCATTCATCATATGACCTGTCCAGTGAAATGCTTACTATATCAAACCCCTGATCCCTGAAATCGTGATACAGTTCGACCTTGGCAGGATTGATACTGCGGCAGGGACCACACCAGGAGGCAGTAAAGTCAAGTAAAAGATACCCTTCTCCTGTAAATGCGGAAAGAGAGCGGGAATTCCCGTCCGGATCGTCCATTGTAAAATCCACAAAACGTTGTCCGACATCAACCCTCATAAGAGTTTCCAGTTCATCTTTCATGGTTTTGGTAAAAGGTGATCTTTCAAGTTCCTGCTCCAGGACAGAAAGCATATTATCCTTATCCTGAACATCAAGGGACATCCAAAGCTTATTGTAAAGAATGAAGGGTGAAACATACGAGGATGGATTAGCAGTTACAAAATCCTTTATGAATACTCTTTTTTCGTCAAGTAACGGCTGGTATTCATCTTCCATTAACTTTGTAAAGGCCTCCTGATCCCCCTCTTCCCTTAAAGAAGTTAATTCTGCGGCTATTTCTGAAATTCTGTCATCATATTCAGACTCTTTGAATGTAAATTCAACAAATTTGTCATGAACTGATGAGCCTGTTACCTGTCCGTTTTCCATTGCATCGGCATCAGCGGTAATATTTATTTCCGAATTTTCAAGAAAGAAAATCAGGTTTCGTTCCGCACCTTCAGCTTCAATAGCATATACTCCGGGGAAGTCCACACTTCCCGTAAATGTGAAATCGCCGCCTGATATTTCAGTTGAGTCAACCCTTACCAGTTCACGGGTTTCGGCTTTGAGAAGATATACCTTGCCTTCATCAAGTCCCCCGATCCTGCCTGTAATTCTGTAATTATCCTGTTTGCAGGAAACAAGTGCCAAAAACAGGATAAGTAATGAAAAAAAAGTTCTTACCATTTTTGTTGTTTTTAGATTTAATAATGTAAATATATAAAAATGTCAGGAGAATTAAAAACAGTTCGTCAGGCTGGTCCTATAACGCTTTTTATAAATAGATAAAATTATATTCACTGCTTTGAAAAGATCACTCTCTCCAGCTCTGCATTCAGCTCATCAATTGTCTTCATCCTGTTTGAAAAGATCTTACCGTCAGGAGAAATCAGCAGCCAATGCGGTATTGACCTTACAAGGTAATTTTCAGCTGCCGGACTCTGCCACTGCTTAAAATCGGAAACATGGTTCCATTCAAGCCTTTCATCTTCAATAAACCCAAGCCATTCATCCCTGTTATGGTCAAGCGAAACACTTAAAATATCCAGGCCGGCATCACTGTATTCCGAATAAATCCTGCGCAATCCGGGCAAAACCTCCCTGTATGATTCGCTCCAGGAAGCTGTAAAGTCTATCAGCAGATAACCTTCTCCTGTAAAGGAACCAAGTGAAGTGAGGCTCCCTTCTGTATCTTCCATTGTAAAGTCAATCAGTTCCTTTCCGGGTTTAAGCCGTTCCCTCTTTTCCAACTCACTTTCTACAGCCTCCAGGTAAGGTGAACCTGCTAACGAAGAATGAAAACTGTTCTTTATTTCTTTCAGCTCATCACTCTCCAGGTTATACATCATATAGTAATAAAAAACAAATGCAGCAACATGCGATGAACTGTTTGCCTTTACATAATCTTTCAGGAACTCCTCCCTTTTTTCAAGAAGCGGCTCATGCATTTCAACCCTGAGCTTTTCGGCTTCCTCTTCATGTCCCCATCTTTTAAGGTATTCCATATCATTTACCACATCATTTATGTCCAGTTCAACATTTATCAGCTTCATTTTGAACTGCTTGTATTCATCATGAACTGAAGAACCATCAACTTTTGCATCTGCAAGATTCCTCCTGCTTGTCCTCACTTCAATATCTGAATTTTCAAGAAAAACCTCGATGGTAGAGACCCTGTCTTCAAAACCGATATGGTAAAACTGCGGAATATCGACCCTCCCGGTAAACCGGAACTTCCCATCATCCATGTATACAGAGTCTACCGGTCTGCGTTCACCCTCACTATATTTCAAAAGATAGACCATCTCGTTATCAAGTCCTTCCGCCTCACCGGTTATGGTAAACTCACCCTGCCGTTCACAGGAAAAAGCAATTGTTAAAACAAAAAATAGTAAAAAAATCCTGTTCATCTGTAAAAAAATTATCCGGGTTAATAATATGGTTTATTAAAACAGCCTTCAGGGTATAATAAAGTTATCATACTGTTATTTACGCTTCAGTTTATTTCCGTAATACTCTTCAACAAGTTTTCTGGCAGCTTCAAAACTGGTTATTCTGTCTGCTATAACATCCTGTTCAAGTTTTTCAATCAGCGATGCTATATTGCAGTCGTTATAAAAGCGATACTTAAGCTTTTCGTTTATTGTTTGATGCATCCAGTAACGTGCCTGCTCCCTCCTTCTTCTTGCAAAATAGCCGCTTTTTTTGGTATAATCGAGATATTTATTCACTTTTTCCCATATTCCCGCAAGTCCGTTATTGTTTATTGAAGAGCATGTAACAACTTTTGGCTGCCATCCCGATTCAGGAGCCGGAAAAAGATGAAGTGCGTTTTCATACTGAACTTTTGCCATCTGTGCTTTTTGTACATTATCACCGTCCGCTTTTGTGATCGCTATAAGATCAGCCATCTCCATTATCCCTCTCTTGATGCCCTGAAGCTCATCTCCTGCCCCTGCCAGCATAAGCAGCAGGAAGAAGTCAACCATGGAGTGAACTGCAGTTTCTGATTGACCTACTCCTACAGTTTCTATAAATACAGTATCAAACCCGGCTGCTTCACATAAAATTATGCTTTCGCGGGTCTTGCGGGCTACACCACCCAGAGAGCCTCCGGAGGGGGAAGGACGTATAAAAGCATCCGGGTCGGATGAAAGCTGCTCCATCCTGGTTTTGTCACCCATTATACTGCCTTTAGTCTTTTCGCTTGTGGGATCTATTGCCAGAACAGCAATTTTTTTGCCTGAAGAGGTGAGCATTTTCCCGAAGGATTCCACAAATGTGCTCTTCCCGACTCCCGGTACGCCCGTAATGCCTATTCTGACTGATGAGGATGAATGTGGCAAACAGTTTTCAATTATCTGCTGCCCCATCTCATGGTGCCTGGGCAATGAACTCTCAATGAGAGTTATAGCCTGACTCAGGATATTCCTGTTACCGGACAATATCCCCTCAGTATACTCGTGAACTGTATACCTGCGCTTTTTGTGCGCCCGGTATTTCTTTATAACCTCTTCGCTCAGATCAGGAGGTTGCTCTACCCCCTTGTTGACCGAAAGGGCACTTTTATATCTTTTACTATCCGTCATTCCGGGTTTGTATTATATTCTGCGAAATTATTATAATCCTGCATATTTCTGAAAAAACAAGGTTTTTTATCCTGTAAAAGGTAAAATAATTTTGCCTTACAGGATGAACCGCTNCGCTTTCCAATAAAGATATCTAATAATACGGGTAATTCAGGAATAAATTATGCATCCCACCCGGTTTACAAAATTCAGGCTCTTTTACAGGAGAAATGTATAGCATTAATCATATATTTACAATTGAAAAAAACAGATCACTTCCTTCATTATTCAAAGATCAGGTAGTCAAAGTAATACCCAAATGGATACATTAGAGGCCATAAAATTATTATCAGCCAGATACTTTGAGGAGACCCGTTCAATAAGGCGTCATATTCACAGGCATCCGGAACTGTCGTTCAGGGAATATGAAACATCGGCTTATGTTGCATGTAAGCTGAAGGAGTACGGAATTCCTTACAGGAGAATTGCTGAAAACGGTATCATTGGTGAGATAAAAGGCAAAGGAGGGGGAAAAAGGGTGGCTTTGAGAGCCGAATTGGATGCCTTGCCTGTACAAGAGGAAACAAGACTTCCTTTTGCTTCAATAATTCCGGGTGTAATGCACGCATGTGGCCATGATGTCCACACTGCATGCCTCCTTGGAGCGGGAAGGATTCTGAAGGAAATTGAACCTGAACTGAAAGGGAGCATAATGCTGATCTTTCAGCCTGGAGAAGAAACTTTACCGGGTGGAGCAAAACAAATGCTGGAAGAGGGGCTTTTTGAAGAGAGTGAGCCTTTTGTCGTTATTGCACAACATGTTCTGCCTGAACTGCCGGCAGGAAAAACGGCTTTCAGAAAAGGGTTGTATATGGCGTCAGGTGATGAGCTTTTCATTACTGTTAAAGGAAAAGGAGGTCATGCTGCAACCCCTTCCAAAACAGTCAATACCGTTTTAATAGCTGCGAAGATCATAACGGAGCTCCATCAGTTATCTGACCGGGATGCCCCTGCAGGGATCCCTTCAGTTTTGGCAATCGGAAAAGTTACGGCAGAAGGGGCAACGAATGTGATACCAAAAGAAGTCCGGCTTGAAGGCACATTCAGAACAATGGACGAAAAATGGAGAAGCGCTGCTCATGAAAGAATTATGGAAATAACCACCAATGCAGCAAAAGCGATGGGAGGAGATTGCAAAGTGGAAATACGGAAAGGATATCCGGCACTTGTTAACAACCCGGAATATACTGAAGCTGCCGCCAGGTTTTCAGCTCAATACCTTGGCAATGAGATGGTTGAGGACATGGATATAAGGATGACAACAGAGGATTTTGCATATTTTGCAATGAAATACCCTGCAGTTTTCTTCCGGACAGGAACGGGAATGGCCGATAAAAAACTGCATACTCCGGTTTTTGATATTGACGAAGAGATTATTGAAAATGCAACGGGAAATATTGCATGGCTTGCATACAAATTTGGTTGTAAACCCCTTGTACAATGATTAAAAACATATCACAAAAACTGCAATAAATCAGTTTTAATTGATATGTTTTTTATTATTTTTACATTAAAATATGAGTTTGATTTTTTTAAAAATAGATTTGTTGTTTCTAACTTAAAAATTTATTTAAAATGGCTTACGTAATTAATGAAGATTGCACAGCTTGTGGAAGCTGCATAGATGAATGCCCGGTGGAAGCAATATCGGAAGGGGATATATATAAAATTGACCCCGAAATATGTACCGATTGCGGTGCGTGTGTAGATGTGTGCCCTGTTGATGCAATTCATCCGGAATAATCAGCAGCAAGCAAAAGAACAAAAAGGTCCCCGTTGCAGGGGACCTTTTTGTATGGACCTTCACCCAGAATGTCATGATAAACCGGTAATATTGCCATTTTCATCAATATCGATCGACTGCGCTGCAGGAGTGGCAGACAATCCGGGCATACGCATTATGTCACCCGTAATCGGGATAATGAAGCCCGCTCCCGATGCAATTTCAATTTCCCTTACTGTTACCACGAAATCCTTCGGCCGGCCGAGCAGTTTGGGGTTATCAGACAACGATTTCTGAGTTTTTGCTATACACACCGGAAGCTTGTCAAGACCCAGATTCTCTATCTTTTTCAAATCTTTTTTTGCTTTGGCTGTAAAATCCACCGCATTTGCACCGTATATCTTTTTTGCAATAGTTTCAACTTTTTTAAAGACATCCCAGTTCCAGTCATACATAGGCTTATACCTGGTCTTGCAGTTCTCGGCTATCTTTGTTACACCGTGTGCAAGTTCCATTGCTCCGTCGCCTCCTTTACCCCATACATCGGCAACAATAGCCTTAATCCCTCTTTCACTGCATTTTTTACTTACAAGTTCAATCTCCTCATCTGTATCTGTCACGAACTTGTTGATCGCCACAACTGCATCAACATTAAATGTTTTGATATTTTCAACATGTTTTTCAAGATTTGCCATACCTTTCTCAAGTGCCTTTAAATTCGGCATGTTTAGCTCTTTAACATTTACCCCTCCGTGGTACTTCAGGGCCCTTATGGTTGCTACAAGGACTACCGCTTTAGGCGAAAGTCCCGAATAACCGCACTTGATATCGAAAAACTTCTCAGCGCCAAGGTCGAAGCCGAAACCGGCTTCGGTAACAACGTATTCAGATAGCGAAAGCCCCATCCGGGTGGCAATAAGCGAATTGGTGCCCTGGGCAATATTTGCAAAAGGACCTCCATGAATTATTGCAGGTGTATTTTCTATCGTCTGCACAAGATTTGGTTTGACAGCATCTTTCAACAATGCAGCCATCGCACCGTTAGCCTTAATATCCTTTGCGTATACCGGCTTTTTATCGAATGTGAATCCCACAAAAATGTTTCCCATCCTTTCTTTCAGGTCCTTCAGATCCTTAGCCAGGCAGAGGATTGCCATTATTTCAGAAGCTGCCGTGATATTGAAACCTCCTTCACGCGGGACTCCACCCAAAACACCTCCCAGTCCGACAACAATGTTTCGAAGCGACCGGTCATTCATATCCATAGAACGTTTCCATATAATTGTTCTTGGATCGAGGCACGGACCGTTTCCGTTGTTATGGTGTATACAGTTTTCGATCATAGCGGCCAGGAGGTTGTTAGCCTTTTCTATAGCTGAAAAATCACCTGTGAAATGGAGGTTGATATCTTCCATCGGAAGTACCTGGGAATAGCCTCCGCCTGCTGCTCCTCCTTTTATTCCAAAAACAGGTCCCAGCGAAGGCTCACGCAGAACAACCGTACAATTCTTCCCGATTTTATTAATGGCCTGAGCCAGCCCTATTGATGTTGTTGTCTTGCCTTCTCCGGCAGGAGTAGGCGACATGGCAGAAACCAGTATAAGATTGCTCTTTTCTGATTTCTCTTCATCAATTAAACTAAGGGGTAATTTGGCTTTATACTTTCCGTAATGTTCAATTACATCTGAAGGTATACCCAGTTGGGAAGCTATTTCATCAATGTGCTTCATTTTAGCTGATGAGGCTATTTCAATATCAGATTTCATACGTACAAATTAAGTTTATAAATTAATATATTTATTCCAGTTGTTCAACATTCACTTATTAATCCGGTTCGAATCAAATGTTTTCCATACAGCCCATAGTGCCGTAGATGATACGGCTAAGGCCTGTATCTCGCATCATTAAGTATCCGCTGGTAATCGTGATCGTTCATGAACTGCTCAAGGGTTATACCGGGATTTCTTTTCATGTACGATTCAGCAATCTGCCAGCCAAGCCACACTACTGCCCTTGCAGGAGATTCCCTTGTAAATTCCGCCGTAAAGGGGCCCTCATTTACCAGTCTGCTGATATCCCTTTTATTTGTTGTAAATAAAAGCTTGTTCTCAACAAGATAAGTCCACATCAGATCTTCGTTTTTCCGGCACCATTCAAGCTGAGGTGAAGTAAACCCGGTAATCAGGGTATCATGCTCATGAGGCAGCATCATTTTCTTGAAATACATTATCCGGCCATTATAAATCATATTGGCCACCAGGTTGTCTACACTGTCCACATACTCAAACTCCGTTATTGCCCAGGCTTTCATACAGTCCGGAAGTATCTTGCCGGGATGCATGTTCATTTGCTTATACCTTGGCAAATGTAACTGTTCATAAAAAGTGTGACCCTCACCAAGGTATTTATCCAGGCCTATGGCCAGTATGCTGTCTGCCGTGGCAATCGACTGGTTAAATCCTGCAATATAGGTATAGACAGCCGGAACCGGATTACCTGGAAAAAAATATTTATACCTTCTGAATGACTCTGAAAGACCGGCCTCCAATTCACCAAGGCCCGGAAATACTTCCTTTACCTCCATCTGAAGTTGATGTATATCATAATCTGTAAGGAAGTTCATAAGATAACCGTTATAAGCAGGTGATTCATGACTTCCTATTTTGATTATCAAATGATTGTAGATATCAAAGAATTCACCGTACTTCTCCTTCAGATATTCAACACCCTCATCTATCCTGTCAAATTCGAGATTATACAGGTCTTCTTCAAGCCGTTTTATCTCTATTTCCACATCAATGCCTGAAAGATCTATTCTTTTCCTTTCATTGTTACTGCATCCGTTAGATATTACAGTAAATGAAAACAGTATTATTGCAAAGTAAACGGGGTGAAAAAGAATTTTCAGCCAAACAAGCATGTCTTTGGATGAATCTTTCTTCATAATTTTAAAGTTGATTAATGCTTATCAACATAATAGTTAAGTCAAGCTTAGATTTTTTTTATGTCAAACTTAACTGAAAAATTATTTCCGGCAATGTATATCTAAATTTTATTTAATTTTGTGTACGTAAAACATATTGATACGGTTGCAGAACGACCCGTATAATAAATATAACTTTCCCGTAAATAGTTTTGCAGGAATGAAGTTTAATAACCCGTTTTTAAGAACTGTCAGATATATCCTGATCCTGTTATTGCTTGTCATTTCGATAAAAGCAGGAGCACAGGGAGTCCGGTTCAGCGTTATTGCCGAGCCCCAGCTAAGCTGGTTGAAATCAAATACGCCGGGCGTAAGCAACAACGGGGTTGTTGCAGGTTTTAACGCCGGAATGAAATCGGAGTTTTTTTTCAATCCCACCTATGCATTTTCCACAGGTGTTACAATAGGACATCTCGGTGGCAAACTGCAATTTGAAGAAGGTATGGAAATCCGGTTCGACCACGGAACTGATTTCCTGGAACCAGGAAGCACAGTTAAATACAATTTAAGGTATGTAACTATTCCTGTCGGAATGGAATTTATATCAAGGGAGATAGGTTATACCACTATCTATTCCAATCTCGGCTTCGGAACACATTTCAACATAAGTGCTACTGCAGATGACAGCAGGTCAGAATTCAAGGATGCAGGAATAAAGGATGAAATTAACTTATTCGGAATGTCATACCATATCGGGGCTGGGATTTACTATTCGCTGGGAGGACAAACGGCCTTAATCGGGGGAGTCATTTACAGGCATCACTTTATGGATCTGATAACAAGTAAAAGTGATTACAATGCATTGTCCCATTCCATCTTTTTAAGGACAGGTATACTTTTTTAATTTGCTCTTATACATTAATACCCCATGGCTATGAAAATTGCACTTGCTCAGTTGAATTATCATATAGGCGACCTGGTAGCCAACACAACCGATATTGTACTAAACATTAAGAAAGCTCAGCAATTCAATGTTGATCTTCTGATCTTCTCAGAAATGTCGGTTTGCGGCTATCCTCCGCAGGACATGCTTGATTATCCTGAATTCGTAAAAAGATGCATGGAATCTGCGGAAAATATCTCCAGGATATGCACCGATATTGGTGTTATAATCGGAAGTCCCACCATAAACGAAAAGAAAAACGGCAAGAATCTGCATAATTCCGCTTTATTCCTGCATCAGGGACAGATTAAAAGTATCCATAACAAAACCCTCCTGCCCGATTACGATATCTATGATGAGTATCGATATTTCGAACCCAGCAATGAATACAATCTGATTGAGTTTAAAGGAAAAAAAATTGCCGTAGCTATTTGCGAGGATCTCTGGTTCAATCAACCGGTTGAAAACAGTTTCGGCAGAAATTTCCTGTACAGCGAATCACCTCTGGATAAACTAATGAAGCTTGAGCCCGATTTGGTTGCCGGACTGGTTGCAACACCTTTTGCCGCTTCCAGGATTGAAGCAAAAAAAGAGGTTTACAGGAAAAACGCAGAAAAGTATGGCGTTCCATTCTTTATTGTAAACCAGGTTGGGGCAAATAATGATCTGATTTTTGAGGGGGGATCTCTTGTAGTGAATCATAAGGGAGAGGTTTTTGACCGCCTGGTTTTTTTTGAGGAGGACTTCCAGATATATGAACTTGATGAAGTGACCGATACAAGGGCACACGGAATCAAACTGAATGAAAAAGATCTGGTCGACATGACATTCCAGGCACTCGTGCTTGGTGTAAAGGATTATTTCTTCAAGCTTGGGTTTAAAAAGGCCGTAATAGGCCTTTCAGGCGGAATTGACTCTGCCGTTACCGCAGTTCTTGCTGTCAGGGCACTGGGTCACAGGAATGTTGAAGCACTCATCCTTCCGTCACGCTACACTTCGGAAGGGTCAATTGAAGATGCACTCAAACTTGCCAAAAACCTGGATATAGGTTATCATGTAATTGAAATTGACCGTCTTTTCGACACTTTCAACGGAATGCTCAAACCATTGTTCAGCGGTCTTCCGGAAGACAATACCGAAGAGAATATCCAGGCACGTATCAGAAGCAACATTCTTATGGCTTTTTCAAACAAATTCGGTCATATACTGCTTAACACATCAAACAAAAGCGAATCTGCCGTTGGATACACAACTCTTTACGGCGATATGTCCGGAAGCCTGTCGGTAATCGGAGATGTTTACAAAACAAGGGTGTATGAGATGGCAAAGTACATCAACCACAATAAAGAAATAATTCCGGATGGCATATTATCAAGGGCTCCGTCAGCAGAGCTGAAGGAAAACCAGAAAGATTCAGATGACCTTCCCGAATATGAACTGCTTGACAAAATACTCTTCCAGTATATTGAACTAAACAGATCTGCCGGGGAGATCAAAAAAACCGGAGCCGACCCATCTTTGGTTGATAAAATTATATCACTGGTAAATAAGTCTGAGTACAAACGTTATCAATCACCTCCCGTTTTGAGGGTTTCAGAAAAAGCATTCGGTCCGGGCAGAAAAATGCCCCTTGTTGCAAAAATATAAATCATATTTCAGTGAAGGATCTAACCTGTTATTTGGAAATTATCGTTCTGTTTTTCTCATCTGCCTGTGTCTATTTTAAGATAAAAAATGACCCAGTCGATCTCCATGTATATAAAAGAGCATTTTGGTAGTTTATTTAGATGGAAAATTCATGTACATTTGCATTCTCCGATTTAAGTATGACGGATAATATTTTTCAGACCATGCATAAAAATGAACCCATATGCGATAATTGCATCAACAACCGGATGTCTATTTTCAATTCGCTTTCTGTTAAGGAGAAAGGACTATTATCCCGCAATCACAGATGTATTGATTACAGGAAAGGAGAAATTATTTATCTGGAGGGTGAGAAGCCAACCGGCCTGCTTTGCCTTTCGTCCGGGAAGGTTAAAATATACAAGGAAGGGATTGGTGGCAGGGAACAGATAGTTCGTATGGCAAAACCGGTTGGATTCATAGGTTACAGGGCGCTTTTTGCTGAAGAAAATTATATGGCTTCTGCAGTAGCAATAGAGGATTCAAAAATTTGTGTCATAAACAGGGATATGCTTTTCAAGGTTCTCTCCACAAACAGCAACCTCTCCCTGGGCATTATCAAGTCATTTGCAAGTGAACTCGGTTTTTCAAACAGCCGCACCGTAACTTTAACCCAAAAGCACATAAGGGGCAGGCTCGCCGAATCGCTTATCTTTCTCAAAGAGACTTACGGACTGGAAGAAGACGGGAAAACCATCAAGGTTTACCTTTCAAGGGAAGACCTGGCAAGCCTGTCGAATATGACAACATCGAATGCAATAA
>SL_3KL_010_SEDDRAFT_10000646_pt1 | contig 29415 bp, 24 predicted proteins | sample SodLakKL_010_SED_2_FD_10381 | JGI IMG/M metagenome (IMG submission 10381)
GATCACGGGAACATCCCCAACTGCACCTATTCCCACCCCGAGGTGGCTTCGGTAGGCCTCACCGAGGAGCAGGCACGGGAGGCCGGACACGACATCGAAGTGGGCAAATTCCCCTGGGTCGGGAATGGCCGTGCACTGGCCCACGGTGACTCCGAAGGATTCATCAAGGTGATCCGGGACCGGAAGTACTCGGAGATCCTGGGCGCTCACATCATCGGTCCCCACGCCACGGAACTCATTGCCGAGTTCGTCATCGGACGACACCTGGAGACCACCGCCGAGGAGATGGAGAAGGCCATCCACCCGCATCCGACNCTCTCGGAGGCGGTGGCCGAGGCGGCCCTGGCTTCCCTGGGGCGGGCCATCCATATCTGAGGCCGGCGGAATGGGATCCGGACCTGGGGAAGGTTTGCCCGCCTCCGCCTCCGGCGCCGCTGAAGGTGCCGGGGACAGGCATGGCTCCGAGGTGCAGCGGGCCCTCCGACTCTGGATCACCCTGGCCCGATCGTATCTGACCTTTTCACGGGCGGTAAGCGGGAATATCGCCGAGTTCGGACTCACGACGGCCCAGTTCGGTGTTCTGGAAGCCCTCTACCATCTGGGTCCACTTTCGCTGGGAGAGTTGGCCGAGAAGCTCCTGGTCACCGGGGGCAACATCACCTATGTGATGGATCGCCTCGAGGAGCAGGGGCTCGTGGTAAGGGAGCGATCAGCCCGTGATCGGCGGGTGATCCTTGCGCACCTCACGGCCGAGGGTTCCACGATCATGGCGCGGGTATTCCCAGGCCATGCCGACTTCATCCGACGAAGTCTGGAGCATCTGGAGCCGGCCGAGCAGGATGAATTGCGGCGGCTCTTGAAGAAGCTGGGAAAGGGAATGGCCGGCCGGGGCTGACTTCAGCCCCGGCCAAGCCGTCAGTCGGTCACCACCGGGAGCGGCTGACGACGGAAATCCGGAATCTCGATTCCCCGGATTTCCAGAACCTTGTGGAGCGCTTCGCCGATCTTGTTGTTGGGTGTGGACGCCCCGGCGGTGATTCCCAGTTCGAAGGGTCCTTCCGGAAGCCAGTCCGACTCCTCGATCTCGGGGGCGTTGGCGGCCAGCTCCGGCTTGTGGCGGATCCTTCCGGTCTCCACATCGATGCAGAACGAATCCTGGATGTGGAAGGTCCGGGTATACTGCCGGCACATATGAGCCAGGTGATTGGTGTTGGACGAGTTGTACCCGCCGATCACCACCATGATGTTCGGCGGCTCAACCATCATCTCCTTCACCGCGTCCTGACGCTCCTGGGTCGCAGAGCAGATCGTGCCGAAGGAGCGGAAGTTCTCGGCGGTGTATTCCTCCCCATACGTGGCCTTCATGGCCTCTTCCAGTCGGTCCCCGATGGCCAGGGACTCGTTGGCCAGCATAGTGGTCTGGTTCGCCACGCCGAAGCGCTTCAGGTCCACATCCGGATCAAAACCGTCCGAGGACTTCTCCTGGAAATGCTCCATGAATGATTCCCTGGAGAGGCGGCCCGGTGCGCCCAGGATGTAATCACGGACCAGATCCGCCTCCGCCATGTTCCGCACGATGAGGTACTTCCCCTTCTCGTGCTTGCGCACCTGCGAGGCGGTGGCGCGGCTCTCCTCATGGGTGTACTTGCCGTGGATGATGGCGGTGAACCCGTCCCGGGCGTAGCCTTCAACCCGCTTCCACACCAGGAGGACCGAGCCACAGGTGGTGTCCACCATGGAACATCCGGTCTTCTGCAGCTCCTGGAAGGCTTCGATGGTCACTCCGAAGGCCGGAAGGAGCACCACGTCCTCGGCGGCAACGTGGGAGAAGTCGAAGTCGCCGGCGTCGTCGGGATAGATGAACTGGATCCCCATCTCCTCCATCCGCCGGTTCACATGGGGGTTGTGGATGATCTCGCCCACCAGATAGACGGTCCGGTCCGGAAACTTGAGCCGCGTCTCATAGGCGTAGTCCACGGCACGGTCGACGCCGTAACAGAAGCCGAATTCCTCCGCCAGGCGCACCGTGACGTCTCCGAAGGTCCGTTTGCACCCCTGCCCGCGGATACGGTCCACGAGTTCCGAATGGTACTCGGACTCGATGACCGGTCGGACCTGGGCCTTGAGGCCGAATCCCTTCCTGAAGTACGTCTCGCTGGTGGCCATACTGTGGATCCCTTGCTTCTGGGCTGAAAGCTTCGAGAATAGACGAGGGCTGCTCCGGGAAACTCGGAGGATGCGAACCCACAATGTGCGGTCACGCCTCCGCCATGCAAACCCCAGGGTGCCGGTGGACCGGCGCCCGATGACCTACCCGCGGGAGCGGTCTGCGGTCCCCCGACCCTGCCGGCATTCCGCGACGAACCTTCGTCTCCCTCCAACTTCCGCTCCGGTCGGCCCGTGTTCATGCGTCTGGGATGTCTCTTCATCGTGGTTCCCCTGGTGGAACTCGCCCTCCTGATCCAGGTGGGGCGATGGGTGGGGGTCCTTCCCACGGTGACCCTGGTGGCCGTGACCGGGCTGCTGGGGATCATCCTGGTGCGGCGCGAGGGCACCCGCACCCTCCGACGGATCGAGGGGGAGCTGCAGGCGGGGCGCCTGCCCCACGGAGCTCTCATGGACGGCGCGGCCCTCCTGGTGGCGGGCGCCTTCCTCATGACTCCGGGCGTCCTCACCGATGCGCTGGCCTTCGCGCTCCTGTTTCCCTTCACCCGTACCCTGATCCGCGAGCGCACCCTGGCGCGCATGAGACGGGCCATGGAGAAGGGTACCTTCCAGGTCCGGACCTTCAGAGCCGGGTCCGGATTTCCGCCTGGGGGAGGGGCCGGAGTGGTCCGAATGACCGGGAACGGGGGGCTGGCCCCGAGGACGATGACCGGGACCGTCCGCCGCGGCCCGGTGAGATCATCCAGGAGTGAGGCGGCTCGCCGGGGAAGCCGCGGTACCGTGCCTCCAAGGGGTGCTATGGACGCCATGGCTTGACCCGCAGCCGCGTCCGATTCAACCATCCCCGCATCCCGGCCGATCCCTTATGGTCAGGGGGCAGGTGCCTTGAACCGGCGCCATGCATCGACAAACCCGAGACAGGTGGATGGAAGGTGGAAGATCGCATCGAGTTTCTGAAGGCGCTCCTTGACGAGCCAGGGCCCTCCGGCTTCGAGGTCCGACCGGCCCGGGTCTGGCGGAAGGAAGCCGCTCGCTTTGCTGATCGGATCTGGTCGGACGTCCACGGCAACTCCTACGCCGTTCTGGGCGAGTCGCGGCGACCCCTGATCATGCTGGCCGGCCACGTGGACGAGATCGGGCTGCAGGTAACCCATGTGGACAAGGAGGGATTTCTCTACCTGGACGGAATCGGGGGCTGGGATTCCCAGGTCCTGGTGGGCCAGCGCGTGCGTATACTGGGCCGGGACGGGGATGTGCCGGGCGTGATCGGGAAGAAGCCGCTTCACCTCATGAAGCCGGAGGAGCGGAAGAAGGTCTCCGAGATCCGGCACCTCTGGATCGACGTGGGCGCTTCCTCCCGGGAGGAGGTGGGCGAGTTGGGGATCCGCGTCGGTGACGCTGCCGTGCTCTCCCAGGGCTTCCAGCGTCTCGCTGGAGACCGGATCGCCGCCCGGGCCCTGGACAACCGGGTGGGGGCCTTCGTGGTTCTGGAGGCCCTTCGCCTCCTCCGGGAGGATCCCCCGGCCCATGCCGGCGCCGTCGCCGTGGCCACCAGTCAGGAAGAGATCGGATTTTCCGGCGGTGGGGCTCGGAGCGCCGCCTTCCACCTGGAACCCGACGCCGCCCTGGTGGTGGATGTGACCTTCGCCACGGACGTCCCCGATGGTCAGAAAAAGGAGGTCGGAGAACACTCCCTGGGAGGTGGACCCGTGATCACCCGTGGATCGGCCGTCCATCCCCAGGTAGCGGAGCATCTCCTGGCGGCGGCGGAAGCCCAGGAGATCGCCGTGACCCTCCACGCATCGCCTCGGGGTACCTATACCGATGCGGACGGCATCTTCCTGGTTCGCTCAGGCGTGCCCACCGGGGTGGTCTCCATCCCGAACCGCTACATGCACTCGCCGTCGGAGATGGTCTCCCTTGGTGACCTGGAGAAGGCGGCTCAGCTACTGGCGGCCTTCGTCCGGAGTCTGGATTCGGACACCTCCTTCGTCCAGGAGTAGGCCTCGGCACCGGTTTCCCTCCAACCCGCTTCGGCCCAGCCGATGAGAAGCCCCACCCAGACCAGGTCCGCCAGGAGCAGGTGGAGGAGGCGCGTTCCCACCGGGTTCAGGAGGAGCACTGTCAACGGACCGAGAACGAGCTGGATTCCCGCCAGGATCGCCACGGCGGTGGCCACCCGCTTGACCAGGGGTACCGAGGGGTGGGCCGCCCGCATCCGCCGGCTCCAGCGGATCAGGATCGCCACCACCGCCACGGCCAGCACGGGGTGGATGATCCGCAGGTAGATGAGCACATGTTCTCCGGTCACATACTGCCCGAGCCCGTCCGCCACGCTGCCCGCCGGGAACGCCGTCGTGGCCAGCCCCGTCCAGCTACCGGTCCAGCCCAGCGCCAGACTCCCGATGAGGGCCGGCCAGAGGAGGCGGGTGGCGGATGCCCCGATCCGAGGCGCCCGCCGTATCCCCCGGGTGGCCCAGAAGGGCGTCAGCGCCAGCGCTCCCATAAGCAGGAAGGTGTTGGTCACATGGAAGGGACGGAGGAGAATGCGCGCCGTGGAGATGTCCGTCGCCACCCATCCGAAGATCACCAGCACGGCTCCGAAGAGGGACTCGGTGACGGTGAACAGAAGCGCCAGTATCGCACCGAGGCGTACCGCATGCCCCCGCGGGAAGGCTCGGAATGCCCAGATGGCCATGGCAATGACCAGGAGAAGTACCACACCGGACGTGGCCCTGTGGACAAACTCGACCCAGGTGGGAAAGGTGTGGCCGGTCGGAACCATGGTCCCNAGACAGAGGGGCCAGTCGGTGCCACAGCCGTCTCCCGACTCGGAGATCCTGAGAAAGTACCCCCAGAGGATCACCAGCATGGAGTAGATGAAGACACCCCATGCGAAGGGGACGAACCGGCTGCGGCCGGTCGGTGGGGCAGGGGAGCGCATCATGGTAGGTTCCGAAATGGATTCCGGAGGAGGAGTCCGCCTCGTTGACTCCCTCGACAGAGGTCGGTTAAGATAACGATTCTTTCGGGGAGGGCCGATGAACCTCGCCCTCGCCACGGAACGTCCAGCGTGTGTCGGATGCCTCTCTCCTTGAGAACCCATCCTCCTCGCTTCACCAGACAGAACCCCGGATCACCCAATATGATCAATGCCACCGAAACGGTGAAAGATATCCAGGCCATGCGGGACAACGGCTTCCTCTCGGATGCCATTCTCCGGCAGGCCGTCAAGCGGATCGCCGCCGCAGACGATCGATTCGATTGGGTGGGGGTGTATCTGCTGAACCCCGAAGGCGACGAGCTCTGGCTCCACAACTACGTGGGAGACCCCACCGAGCATGCCCAGATCGCCATCGGACAGGGCATCTGCGGTATGGCCGTGGAGCAGAAGTCGAACATCAACGTCCCTGACGTCACGGCGGTTGAGAACTACCTGGCCTGCTCGCCCCATGTGCAGTCCGAATTGGTTGTCCTGATCCGAGCCGGCGACGAGATCTTCGGACAGATCGACATCGACTCCGAAGAGGCCGCCGCCTTCACCGACGAGGATGAGGCGGCGCTGCAGCTCGTGGCCGACAAGCTCGCCGAGCAGATCGCGGCCGAGCGGCGCTGACTCCCTCTCGTCGACTCCACCTCGCCCCCATGCGCCGGCCCGAGCATGGGGGCGAGGCGGTCGGACCCGGTTCGCTTGCCGCAGGACGCCATTTTCCACTAGTCTGAACTGGGGCCTCGTTCATGGGGCCCCCCGCTCCTCCATCGGGGGACGTCGGACCTACTGCATTCCTACCCCCCTCCGTTGTGTCCCCGGCACCGGTTTCCCTTCCCGACTCCCTCCTTCGATCCCTCCGGGCCACGGTGGGCCATCGAGCCGTGCTCAGCGATCCGGAGCGGTTGCTGGTCTACGAGTCCGACGGGCTGACCCAGTACAGATTTCCCCCGGCCGCCGTCGTCCTCCCCGGCTCTGCCCAGGAGGTCCGGGATGTCGTCCGGATCCTGCACGACGCCGGCCTTCCCTATGTGGCCCGCGGGGCCGGAACGGGTCTGAGCGGTGGGGCGCTGGCGCTGGATGGAGCCGTAGTGGTGGCGACCACTCGACTCAACCGCATCCTGGAATTGGATGTGGCGAACCGTCGGGCCCGGGTGCAGCCCGGCGTCATCAACGCCCAGCTCACCCGGGCCGCGGCACCGCACGGTCTCTACTACGCCCCCGATCCCTCCTCCCAGAGTGCCTGCACGCTGGGGGGGAACGTGGCCGAGAACTCCGGGGGTCCCCACTGCCTCAAGTACGGGGTAACGAACCGGTACGTCACGGCGCTCACGGTGGTCCTGCCCGACGGAGAGATGGTGGAACTCCCGACGGCGGATCCTGAGTTGGGGACGCTGGATCTGGTGGGGCTCTTCGTGGGCTCCGAAGGCTGTTTCGGGATTGCGGTGGAAATCGAGGTGGAGTTGCTCCCCAAGCCCGAGGGTGTGCGAACCCTCCTCGCCCTCTTCGATTCCCTGGAAGAGGCCGGCACGGCCGTTTCCACCATCATCGGGAAGGGTCTCCTGCCCGCGGCCCTGGAGATCATGGATCGCGCCACCATCGAGGCGGTGGAGGATTCGGTCTTCGCCGCCGGGATTCCCCGGGACACGGAGGCGGCGCTGGTGGTGGAATTCGATGGGGTGGAGGGTGGGCTGGACGCCGAGATGTCCGAAGCGCGTGGCGTGTGTCTGACGAGCGGTGCCCGGGAGGTGCGCACCGCTTCCACCGCGGCCGATCGGGACGCCCTCTGGAAGGGACGCAAGAAGGCCTTCGGCGCCATGGGCCGCATTGCCCCGGACCTGTTGGTGCAGGACGCCACGGTGCCCCGCAGCCGCCTGCCGGAGGTTCTCGCCCGGATCGGGGAGATCGGTGGACGCTATCGTCTGCGCGTAGCCAATGTCTTCCACGCCGGCGATGGGAACCTGCACCCCAACCTTCTCTTCGATCGCAATGACCCGGACGAACTTGCCAGGGTCGAGAAGGCTTCAAGGGAGATCATGGCCGTCTGCATCGCGGCCGGGGGTACCATCACCGGCGAGCACGGGGTGGGTCTGGACAAGCGTCCCTACCTTCCCATGGTGGTGCCTCATCCGGTTCTGGAGGCCATGGGCCAGGTGAAGGCCGTCTTCGATCCGTCCGGTCGGTGCAACCCCGGCAAGGTGCTGCCCGACGAGTATCTGCCCGGGGCGAAATCCGTCCCGGTGGTGGCCTGAAGGCGGTGGATCCGGACATGGTCATGCCCGAAGGAGAGCGCGTTCACGAAGACATCCACCGGATCCGCCATGTGGTGGCTTCCGTTCTGGGGCCTGAGGGGTTGCGTGATCCGGCCCCCACGGCGGAACCACCCGGCCCGGCCGTGGCCGAACCCGGTTCTCCCGACGAGGCCGCGGCCCTTCTCCGACGGGCGGCCGAAGAGGGGTGGCGGGTCCTTCCCCTGGGAGCCGGCCTGGGGCCTGCGGAACCACACCCGGTGGAGCTGCTGGTGTCGCCCCGCCGCATGGGTGGGGTGGTGCAGTATGAGCCCGCCGACCTGACGCTGGAGGTGGGGGCGGGCATGCTCCTGGAGGAGCTGGACCGGGAGCTGGCGCAGCACGGTCAGTGGCTTCCGCTCCTCCCTCCCGGTGGGGGAGCGGTCACCCTGGGGGGATTGGTGGCGGCGGGACTCCCGGGGGCGCTCGCCGCGGCTTACGGGGGGCCGCGGGATCAACTCCTGGGATTGACCTTGGCCGATGCCCGGGGGCGGGTCCTCACCCTGGGTGGAAGGGTGGTGAAGAATGTGGCGGGATTCGATCTGGTGCGCCTGACCTGCGGTAGCCGGGGGGCGCTGGGGCTCATCTGCCGGATCTCCTTCCGCCTCCACCCCCGTCCCGCCATGGATCGGACGCTGATCTGGGCCGGTGACGACGGATCGGAGATGGGGGCCCTGGGCCGTCGCCTGGCGGAGCTACCCCTGCCCTTCGCCGCTCTGGAGATCCACGCCCATCGTTCCGGGACGCTGCCTGATCTGGATGGGGGCCGTTGGGCGGTCACCCTTCGGGCCGTAGGCTCCGAACCGGCGGTACAGCGGATGCTGGATGCGGCGGCGGAGATGGCCGGCACTCCTGTCCGATGCCTGGACGGGCGGGCCTCGGAGGACTTCGGTCTGGCCGCGGCGCAGGACGAGGGGGCGGCTCGCCCCCAGCACCGCCGGCGTGTCCTCCCCACCGAACTCGGGTCGCTCCTGGATGGACCCGTCGCCGCCATGGACGGCGATCCGGGAGATCAATCGGCTGCGGTAGTGGCCGACCTCCGGACTGGGATGGTCCGACGGCTCAGGGCTCAAGATGGCGGGCTCCCACCCCTTCCCCGAGTTCAGGACGGGGTGCAACGGCTGCACAGTGGCCTTCGGCGCGTCTTCGATCCCCATGGAATCCTCCCCGGATCGTGGAGGGACGGATGGTCCTGACCCATGCGGAACGGGAGAACGCCCTGGCCATCCGGCGGCCCCAGGATGGATCGCCGGTGGGGACGGTTCCGGTGGATGGGGCCGCTCAGGTCGGAGCCGCGGTGGTTCGCGCCCGTCGGGCCCAGGAAGGGTGGAGCATGCTGGACCCCCGTGAGCGGGTGCGTCTCCTGGCCGGGGTCCGGGAGATCATCGCCCGCAGGTCCGACGCCATTGCCGACCGCATCGTGGCCGAGACGGGGAAGCCCGAGGTGGAGGCCCTTACCGAGGTAGCCACCGTCGTTTCCCTCTGTCGTCACTACGAGAAGCGCGCGCCTCGCCTCCTCCTCCCCCGGCGGGTGGGATCGGGATGGATGCTCTGGAAGCGCTCCACCATCCTGCAGCAACCGTACGGCGTGGTGGCCGTGATTTCGCCCTGGAACTATCCCTTCATCCTCTCGGCCGAGCCAACCCTCACCGCCCTTTTCGCCGGGAACGGGGTCGTCCTGAAGCCGTCCGAATACGCACCGTTCACGGGCGCCATCCTGGCCGAAGTGCTGGGTGAAAGCGACCTTCCGGCGGGGCTCGTCCAGGTGGTCCAGGGCGATGGCGAGACCGGGAGTCATCTGGTGGACGCCGGGGTGGACCGGATCCACTTCACCGGAAGCGCCCGGGCGGGCCGGGCCGTTCTGACGCGGGCCGCCCGTCACCTGGTACCGGTCTCGTTGGAGTTGGGGGGCAAGGATCCGGCGGTGGTCCTGGACGATGCGGATCTCGAGCGCTCGGCCCGGGGAATCGCCTTCGGCGCCTTCTTCAACGCCGGTCAGACCTGTCTGGCCACGGAACGGGTCTATGTGGTCGAGGCCGTGTACGAACCGTTCGTCCGGGAGCTCCGCCGCGCCGTTTCCGAACTGAGGGCCGGATCGGCGGGAAGGGTGGATGTGGGACCCCTCACCACCCCGGAACAGTTGGAGGTGGTGGAGAGCCAACTGGCCGATGCCGTGGAACTGGGCGCCCGGGTCCTCTGCGGCGGAGATCGGGTGGATCCTGCCTCCAACGTCTTCCTTCCCACGATTCTGGTGGATGTCACCGATGAAATGCTTGTGATGCGGGAGGAAACCTTCGGACCCCTTCTTCCCGTCATTTCAGTGGCCGACGAGGAAGAGGCCATCCGCCGAGCCGGCGAACTCCCCATGGGGCTCTTCGCCTCGATCTGGACCGGGAGCCCGGAGCGGGGACGGGCGGTGGGTCTGCGACTTCCCGGTGGCGGATTCTCCGTGAACGATACCCTCTCCCATTGGGCCAACCCGGCCCTCCCCATGGGTGGGGTGGGCGAGAGTGGCTTCGGCCGGGTTCGGGGCGACGAGGGCCTTCTCTCCTTCAGTCGATCCCGGTCCGTCCTGGAGAACCGCGTCCAACTGAAACGGGAGCCGTGGTGGTTTCCTCATCGCCCCATCGACCGGCGGCTGGTTCGTGCGGTGACGGCGTGGGAGGGGGAGCGTGGCGTCCGGCGAATCTCCGGCGTGGTGAAGGCGTTCCTCGGACGGGGAGAGGCCTGATGGGTCGGGAGGAGGTTCGCCTTGCCGGCGCCCTGGAGGGACAGGCCGAGCGGCTGTCCCACTGCGTCCACTGTGGATTTTGCCTTCCGGCCTGTCCCACGTATACCCGCCTGGGTGATGAGGCGGATTCGCCGCGGGGGCGCCTGCATCTCATGGGGGCCGTGTTGGAAGGTCGCCTGGACCCGGGAGCCGATGCCTTCCAGGATCACCTGGATCGCTGCCTCGGCTGTCGCGCCTGTGAGACCGTCTGTCCTTCGGGGGTCGAGTACGGGCACCTCCTGGAGAGGGCGCGGGAGGTGGCGGTGGCAGCCCGGCCACCCTCCCGAATCCAACGGGCGCTTCTCGGGGCCATCGGTCGCCGTACCCTCTTTGTCCCCTGGATGTGGGCCAGCCGCCTCTTCCGGGCATCGGGTCTGCCGGCCGCCGCTGCCCGATACTTCCCGGACCGGGGGCTCCTGGGGACCCTGAAGCTGGGCTCGGCCATGTTGGCGGCCTCGGGCCCATCCCGGCCCTGGCGTGATCGCCGCGCCTCCCGGCGACCCGCCGTCCGCCCCCATGCCGAGCGCCCGCCTGCCTCTCTTTCCGCGCCCGGGGAGGCGGACTCCTTGGCGGTGGAGGCGGATCTCTCCCGGCCCTCTTCTCGGGGTCGGGTCGCCTTCCTCACCGGGTGTGTGCAGGACCAGCTCTTCAATCGGGTGAACCAGGCCACGCGCCGGGTCCTGGAGGCCAACGGGTGGGAGGTGGTGTCGGTGCCGGATCAGGGGTGCTGCGGTGCCCTCCATGCCCACGGAGGGCGGCTGGAGGATGCCCGGACCATGGCGTGGCGCAACGTGCAGGGCTTCCGGGAGGCGGGCGTGGACTGGGTCGTGGCCAACGCCGCCGGGTGCGGCGCCGCCATGAAGGAATACGGAGAGCTGCTGGGGGAGGTGGATGACGGTCGGCGCGAGGATGCCGAAGCTTTCTCCCGTCGGGTAGTGGACGTCACCGTCCTCCTGGCCTCGGACGGGCGGACGCCTCGCATCGGTGCCCAACTCCCCCTGCGCGTGGCCTACGATCCGCCGTGTCACCTCCTCCACGCCCAGCGGGTCTCCGGGCCCCCGGAGCGGCTGCTTGCCTCCATCCCCGGCGTCGAGCTCGTTCCCCTGGCCAGCGCCGACGAGTGCTGTGGTGGCGCCGGGATCTACGGGATCACCCATCGTGAGCTGGGCGGCGAGATCGGGGGCGACAAGGCGGCGGCGGTGGAGGCGAGTGGGGCCGAGGTGGTGGCCACCGGAAATCCCGGGTGCATGATGCAGATCGGGGCCCACCTCAGGCTTCGCGGTAGCGAGATCCCGGCACTCCACCCCATAGAGATCCTGGACGAGAGCTACCGACGGGCGGGGTTCTATGCCGGATCCAGTTGATACAGATTGGTTAAGGCACCCAGGCCCCCGTTCCATCCACGGATCCGTGGATGCCGGAGGCCCCTCATGGCTGGAGGCCCAAGTGAACCATCCCGTGTCCGACGTCGACGACTCCATGGTCCCCCTGGATACGGATCCATCCCTGTGGACCCGCATCTTCATCGTGGCCCCCCTTGTGGTGGTGGGTACCCAGGAGGGCGAAGACCACTACGACCTGGCCCCCAAGCACATGGCAACGCCCCTGGGGTGGACGGGTCTCTTCGGTTTTTCGTGCAATCCGGCCCACGGCACCTACCGAAACGCACGGGAGCACGGAGCCTTCACGGTGAGCTACCCCCGGCCCGACCAGGTGGTGGTGACGAGCCTCACCGCGACCCCCCGGTCCAGTGATGATGAGGCCACGCCGGGGCTGATCTCGCTCCCCACCGTTCCCGCCAGGGTGGTGGAGGGTCGGGTTCTCCGGGATGCCCGCCTCGTGCTGGAGTGCCGCCTGGAGCGAATCCTGGATGGTCTAGACGAGTCCAGCTTCGTCATCGGGCGCATCGTGGCCGCCAGAGCCCGGCCCGAGGCATTGCGGACCACCGGCATCGACGATGAGGAGGTCCTGAGGCGTGATCCGCCGCTGGCCTTCCTGGCGCCGGACCGTTACGCCGCCATCTCCCGGAGCCACCCCTTCCCCTTTCCGGCGGGGTTCAACCGGTGACGCTCGACCTGAATCTCGCCGTACCACGGGTACGGGAGTGGCTCGACGGGCGGGAGGCGGAGATGATCGCCCTTCTCCGGGAGATCACCATCCTGGAAAGTCCCAGCACCGATCCGTTGTCCCAGGGACCGGTGTTCGACGTGCTGCGGCGAGAGCTGGAGTCCCTCGACTTCCGGGTACTCCGTCTGGGTGGGCGGACCTCGGGCGGACAGCTCTGGGCCCGGCCTCGACGGCGCCCCCGGGGCCGTCCCTTCCAGGTGGTGATCGGCCATGTGGATACCGTCTGGCCCACCGGCACCCTGGCTCAGATGCCCTTTACCGTGGAGAACGGCCGTGTTCGGGGACCGGGGGTATTCGACATGAAGGGCGGGCTGGTCCAGGGGATCTTCGCCCTCCGCCCTGGCCGCTCTGGGCATCGACCCCCCGGTGACACCCACCTGGTTCATCAACTCGGACGAGGAGGTGGGAAGCCCGGACTCGGAGAACCGGGTGCGTCACGTGGCGCGCCGCACCCTTCGGGCGCTGGTTCTGGAGCCGGCGCTGGAGCCGGTGGGGAAGCTCAAGACCACCCGTCGCGGAGGTGGCCGATTCGAGGTGCGGGTCCAGGGCAGGAGCGCCCACACCGGTCTGGCTCCCGGAGAGGGCGCCAGCGCCATCCTCGAGCTCTCCCACACCATCCAGGCCCTCTACCAGATCAGCGACCCGGAACGGGGAATCGCCATCAATGTGGGTGAGGTGCGCGGAGGCTCCCGGCCCAATGTGGTGGCGGCGGAGGCTTCGGCGGTTGTGGATGTCCGGGTGCGAACCCTCTCCGATGCCCGCTGGGTGGAGGAGAGGGTTCGTGCCATCGAGTCCGGCCCGCGAATGACACCGGGGACGTCGGTTGAGATCCTGGGTGCGGTGGACCGACCACCCATGGAGCCGACCCGCCGAAACCGGGCCCTCTGGCGGGGCGCCAGGGAGGTGGCCGGGAAGCTGGGCCTGGCGGTGGACGAGGGCATGTCCGGCGGGGGATCCGACGGCAATACCACAAGCCTGTTCACCGCCACCCTGGACGGTCTCGGGTCGGTGGGTGACGGAGCCCACGCCCTCCACGAGTACCTGGAGGTGGACCGGATGGCCGAGCGCGCCGCCCTCCTGGCCGGCATCCTCCTCCTCCCGGCCCCCCAAGCCTCCGAGCCGGTCCGGCCCCTGCGACGCCGTACGTCGGGACGAGGAGTGGCTACCGGCGTGGGTGGAGGTGGGGAGGCCGGGAACGCGTGAGGCCTTCCCCCTTCCTGTCGTCCAGCACCCGGATCTCGGATCTGGGAACGGAGGAGTTCCAGGTGGAGGCTCTCCCGCGTGACCGCTGGAGAACGGGGGATTACGTGGTGGTGGAGTGCGGGCCGGGTTCGGGCGTCCTGGAATTGCCCGATGGTCGGCTCGTCACCCTGGAGCCGGGAGATGAGATGGTGGGGGTTCTCGGGCATCGGCGGGCGACCCTGGAGGCCTCGGGGAGTTGGGAAGAGGTCGGTCCCGACGGTGGGATGGAGCTTCTTACCGGCGGGGGGCTCCTGGGCCGGTGCACCTCCAGATCCCCCTGGATCCCCGCCCTTCAGACCGCACGGTATCTGGGGCACGCCGGCCGGTGTGGCGTTCCGCTCCGTATGTCCCATTTCATACGTGACCCGGATCTTTCCGGCGATCCTGATCCCGGTCACCCCGTCGTGCTGATCACCGGGACCTCCATGTCGTGCGGAAAGACCGCGACGGCCCGCTCCGTGATCCGTCGTCTTTCCCGCCTGGGATTCCGGGTCGTGGCGGCAAAGCTCACCGGGGCGGCTCGCTTCCGGGACATCCGGACCATGGCTGACGCCGGGGCGGTGGCGGTGTTCGACTTCGTGGACGCCGGCCTGCCCTCGACCATCTGTTCGCCGGAAGCGCTGCACCGTGCCTTGCACGTGGTCCTGGCCCGGGTGGCAGCCACCCCCGCCGATGTGGCCGTGCTGGAGGTGGGTGCTTCCCCCCATGAGCCGTATCAGGGAGCAGCCGCCATCCAGGCGGTGCGACAACGGGTTCGCCTTTCCATCCTATCTGCCTCGGACGCCTACGGGGTGGTGGGTTTCCTGGATCGTATGGAACTCCCCGTCGATCTGGTCACCGGGGTCGCCGCCAATACCTCCGCCGGCGAGGACCTCGTCCGCCGTCTCACCGGTGTCCCGTCTCTCAACACCCATGACCCGGCCCGGATGCCTGAGCTGGATTCCCTTCTGCGAGATCGATTCGGAGGTGGGGCCGAGTGGTGATCCGCCCCATGCGCACCCTGGACGAATACCGGGCGTGCGTGGATCTCCAGGAACAGGTCTGGGGGAAGGGCTTCGGCCAGAGGGTGCCCACCGCCATCCTGAAGGTGAGCCAACGGCTGGGGGGGGTTGTGTCGGGGGCCTGGAACGCCGAGGGGGTCCTGGTGGGTTTCATCTTCGGGATGACCGGATGGGAGGCGGGTCGGCCGGTCCACTGGTCCGACATGCTGGCGGTCCGTCCCGACCATCGGGACGGAGGGCTGGGGCGTCGCCTCAAGCTCCACCAGCGCCATGAGCTTCTTCGGCTCGGTGTCACCCGCATGTACTGGACCTTCGATCCACTGGAATCGAGGAACGCCCATCTGAACCTGGAGCGGCTCGGAGCCGAGGCGAGGGAGTATGTCCGCGACATGTACGGGAGGTCGGACTCGCATCTTCACCAGGGGATCGGGACGGACCGATTCGTGGCGGTGTGGGAGATGGATTCCCCCCGGGTGCGCCGTCATCTCGGTGAGGCGACGGCGGGAACAGGGCCACCAACGGTCCGCCGCGGAGTTCCCGAGGCGGTGACGGTCCTGGATGGGATGCGCCGTGGGGACCACCACCGGGATCCTGCCGACGACCAAGCCCCCAGGGGGCTTCCCGAGCCTGGCGAGGTCGTTCTGGACCGGGATGACCCGGTCCTGTCCGTGGCCATCCCCGCGTCGATCCAGGACGTCCTGGGGAGCGATCCCGACCTAGCGGTCCGCTGGCGTTCACGAACCCGGACCGCTCTGGAGCACTACATGGGCCGGGGGTGGGTCGCCGTGGGGCTGTATCGGGATGGGGACCTCTCCCGGTATGTCCTGGTGCGGAAGCCATGAGGGGAGATGATCTTCGAGGAGGTTGCAATGGGAGTTGGTGAGATGAAGGGATCGCCGACGGCCGATGGGATGGATCCGGCCCGTGGGCCTACCGTGGCCATCCTGGGCGCCGGTCCCATAGGACTGGATGCCGCACTCATGGCCCGGGCCCGGGGTCTCCGGTTCCGGGTGTACGAGCAGGCACCGACGCCCTCCGGAAATGTTCGGAGCTGGGGTCATGTTCGCATGTTCAGCCCGTGGCCCATGAATGTGTCGCGTCGGATGAGGGAGGGTCTGGATGAAGCGGGGTGCCCGCTGGAGGTGGATCCGGAGGACTCACCCACGGGACATGAACTGGCGGACCGGGTGTTGGACCCCCTCTGGAATCTTCCCGACCTCCGGGATTCCCTGAGGCTGGGGACCCGGGTGGTGGCGGTGGGTCGGGCCGGGACCCTCAAGGACGAGGAGATCGGAACGGCGGCCCGGGCGACCCGGCCGTTCCGCATCCTTCTCGAGGATACCGACGGCGACGAGTCGGTGGAGTATGCAGACGTGGTCCTGGACTGCACGGGCCGCTGGGGTACCCCGAACGCACTTGGCGACGGCGGAATCCCCGCTCCCGGAGAACGTCGTCTCGAACACCGGATCCATCGCCGCATTCCCGACCTCTCCCTGGAGACGGAAGACTGGGAGGGACAGACCGTTCTGGTGGCTGGGGCGGGCCACTCGGCTCAGACCGCTGTTCGCGCACTGGCCGAGGCGGGAGACGGAAACGGCCGGTCACCTCGGGTCCTCTGGCTCCTGCGCGACACCGACCCCTCCTTCCGAATCGAGAACGACCCGCTTCCCCTGCGACTGGATCTGGCCCGGGCCGCGGAGCAGATGGCCCAGGGTGAGCACCCTGCGGTGACACCCCTTCCGGGGCGGGTCGTGGAGCGGCTGGACGAGGTGGACGGTGATGTGGAGGTGACCCTGCGGGATGCGGACGGTCCCCAGGGGAGCGTCCGGGTCCATCGAATCCTGGCACTGACGGGCGGTGTCGGTGACAGCGGGATCTATCGGCAACTCCAGGTCCATGAATGCTACGCCACCTGCGGACCCATCAAGCTCTCCGCCGCACTCCTCGGGGCCGACAGCGGCGGGGACTGTCTCGCTGGGGGGACGCATGGAGCCGAAACCCTCGTGAATCCCGAGCCGGGCTTCTACATTCTGGGAGACAAGTCCTACGGTCGGAACAGTACCTTCCTGCTCCAGATCGGATGGGCCCAGGTGGACGAGGTGTTCTCCCTCTTCTGACGGTCCCGGACCCCTGCAGGCCTCCCGGATCGCATTCCGGTCGCCTTCCTACTTCCTCCCTCCACCGCCGCCACCATGAAACCGACCCGCATCGAACTCCGCGAGATCCGCCTTCCCCTTCGGGAGATCTTCGAGATCAGTTCCGGAGCCCGCCAGAATCGGCGGATCCTCCTGCTCAGGGTCGAGGGTGAAGGCTCCGTGGGCTGGGGAGAATGCGTCGCCGCCGAGGACCCGGGCTACTCCTACGAGACCACCGACACCGCCTGGCACGTCCTGACGGATTTCCTGTTGCCCGCCCTTGTGGGCCACACGATGGAAGGCCCGGAAGAGATCCTGGCGCCCGTGGGGTGGGTCCGAGGGCACCGAATGGCCAAGGCAGGGATCGAGATGGCTGTCTGGGACCTCCACGCCAAGCTCCTGGAGGCACCGCTCTGGGAGCTTCTGGGGGGGAAGGGCGATCCGGTCCCGGTGGGTGTGAGCGTGGGGCTGCAGCCCAATGATGATGCGCTCCTGAGTAAGGTGGAGGGGTACCTGGCCGAGGGGTACGCACGGATCAAGGTGAAGATCAAGCCCGGCCGGGATCTGGAGATGCTCCGGAAGGTCCGTGACCGCTTCCCTGACGTTGCTCTCATGGCCGATGCCAACTCCGCCTACTCCATCTCGGACGCCACCCTCTTCCGGGAGATGGACGATCTGGCGCTCACCATGATCGAGCAGCCGTTGGGGCATGAAGACCTACGGGAGCACGCCCTGCTGCAGCAGGAGATCCGCACGCCCATCTGTCTGGACGAGTCCATCCGGTCCGTTGAGGACGCCCGTCTGGCCCTGGAGATGGACGCGGCCCGTGTCATCAACATCAAGCCGGGTCGGGTGGGGGGGCTCGCCTCGTCCAAGGCGATCCATGATCACTGCCGGGAGCGGGATGTTCCGGTCTGGTGCGGTGGGATGCTCGAATCCGGTATCGGGCGGGCTCACAACCTGGCTCTGGCCACGCTCCCGGGGTTCACCCTACCCGGAGACATCTCCGCCTCGCGCCGTTACTGGGAGCGGGACGTGGTCAAGCCGGAGTTCGAGCTCCAGGACGGCGCCATGATCCCGCCCGACGCACCTGGAATCGGGGTGGAGCCTGACCTGGCGCGCATCGAGGCGTTGACCCAACGGGTGAGGGTGTTCGGGCGGTGACGGGGGGGCGCCCGGGCCATCGGTCCATCTCTGCCCGCCTCCCCCGGGTCCTCGTCTCGACCTTTCTCCTGGCGGTCCTGGCCTGGGCGGCGGGGTGCAGTCCGCCCCGGACAACCCCACCCGCGGCTCCGTCTGCGGTGGACGGGCCCTGGGACCTCCTCCTTACCGGCGGCCGTCTGGTGGACGGGTCGGGAAGTGCCTGGCGCTACGCCGATGTGGCGATCCTGGGCGACCGCATCGTCCGAGTGGCGCCCCCGGGCCTTCTGTCCGGGGATCGGGCCCGGGAGCATCTGGATATCAGTGGGCTCGTGGTGGCGCCGGGCTTTATCGACCTGAACGGTCACTCGGACCTGGTCTATCTTTCCGACGGCTCGGCGCTGTCCAAGATCTTCCAGGGAGTCACCACCGAGATCATGGGCGAGTCCAGCACCCCCGCTCCCGTGAATGAGCTGATCCTGGGATCGGTGGACAGCTCGGACACCACGGCCGTGCGTCGGGCCCGGGACTGGCGGCGCTTTGACGGGTGGCTCCGGGAGATGGAGGCCTCCGGGGTGGCGGTGAACGTGGGTTCGTTCGTCGGTGGCTCCACCGTCCGGGCCTATGCCATGGGGAGCGCGGAGGGAGCCCCTTCCCCTGCTCAACTCGATACCATGCGGGCGGTGACCCGACGCTCCATGCAGGAAGGGGCTTTCGGGGTGGCCACCGCCCTCATCTACCCGCCCGGTGTCTACGCCGGTACCGACGAATTGGTGGAGATCTCCAGGGTCGTAGCCGAGTACGGTGGCCTCTACATCACCCACCTTCGCAGCGAGTCCACCCACATCCTGGCGGCGCTGGATGAGGCGGTGGAGATCGGCCGTCGGGCCCGGGTTCCCGTGGAGATCTTCCACCTGAAGTTGGCTGGGGTGGACTACTGGGATCGGACGCCCGAGGTGCTGGCCCGGATCGACGAGGCGCGAGGAGAGGGACTGGATGTGAGCGCCGGCATGTATCCGTACACCGCTGCCTCAACGGGCCTCACCGCCTGTCTTCCGCCCTGGACCCAGGCCGATGGTCGTCTCAGGGAGAACCTGGCGGATCCGCGAGCCCGAGAACGGATCCGGAGCGAGGTCCTGGGGCCTCCAGGGAACTGGGAGAACTGGTGCCGGCTGGCCACGCCCCGGGGCAGCGTCATCTCTTCAGTGGCGAATCCCGATCACGAAGGCTATGTGGGGCTCTCGTTGGAAGAGCTGGCAGAGCGCCGCGGGGTGGACTGGGTGGACGCAGCCATGGATCTGGTGCTCACCGACGGCTCCCGGGTCGGGATGGTCTACTTCGCCATGAGCGAGGAGAATGTCCGGACGAAGTTGACCCTGCCCTACATGAAGTTCGGCACCGATGCCGGTGCCCGTAATCCCACCCTGGCCCAGGGGCGTCCCCATCCGCGGGCGTACGGGACCTATCCGCGGATCCTGGGGCGATACGTGCGGGATGAGGGCGTCCTCACCCTGGAAGAGGCGGTACGCAAGTCCAGTTGGGCTGTGGCTCAGCGGATCGGGATCCCGGACCGTGGATTGGTGGTGGAAGGGTTCCACGCCGATCTGGTGGTCTTCGATCCTGCCACCATCCGCGAGACCTCCACCTTTGACGAGCCCCACCAGTTGGCCCATGGGATGCACCATGTCCTTGTGAATGGAGTGCCGGTGATCCGCAACGGTCAGGCCACCGACGCCCGCCCCGGACGCTTCCTCCCAGGGCCCGGCGCTGGGCTCGACCCCTGAGACGTTGGACTCCGCCGAGCCGTTCCCCTTCCCGGCGCCTGAGTCCTGGTCCTCGTTGAACCGGAACGTCTCGGTACGCGCCCGGAAGCGTTCGGTGGGCAGTCCCAGGAGCCGGATCACCACCCGCTGAAGCCCTCGTCCCAGCGCACCGCTGATGCCTCCGCCCTCGTCCCTCCCCTCCACGGCGGCGGCCACGTCCCCCTGAAGCCAGCGTTGAAGCTCCTCCAGATCCGAGCGGGACAGCGTCTCCACCTCCACTCGTCCGAGGTAATAGTATTGTCCCGGTCCGGGAGGGCGGAGGGGGACCGTCAACTGGGTCGCCAGGATTCGACCGGCTTCGGCGAGGGTGGCCGCAGACAGGACAATACCGCCTTCCGTCTCCACGATGAAGGCGCCCTCCAGAGGGTCGAGGCGAACGGAAGCCCGCCACTCATGGCGGGCTTCCTGGGCGTCCAGGATCCGGTCCCGCCACAACTCCGTCACGACCCGCACCCGAACCGGAAGCCCGCGCTGGATGGGGTCCTGGATCGCCCGGGACTCGAGAACGGGTCCGAGGAGCACCTGCACCGTACCGCTTCGGGGATCGGCCGTCAGGGCCAGTGGCGCCGACCGGGTCTGCCCCCAGAGGCCGGTGGAGGCCGGAAAGAGGAGCAGTAGCAACGCCAGAAGCGGTAGCCCGTGCAAGCGTCGGACCGGAGGCGGTCGCGAGCAGGCCGGGAAGCCTGCTCTGACCGAACTGACCGGATTGGCCGGGGCGGCCGGGACGGGCTCCACGGAGTCAGAACCGCCGGTCGAGCCGCACAAAGAAATTGAGACCCCGATCGCGGCGATTGACGGGGTAGGCCCAGTAGAATCCCAGGGAGCCGGTGAGGAGGCCGACTCCCAGATCGGCGCGGCGCCCGGAATCCACCCGGTCGGGGAACCCGTCCCGACTCGACGCACGCCCCTGTCCGGTATTCATGAACACCGAGAGGGTGGGCTGGAAACGAAGGGCCGTGGACCACTCCGGGTCGCCCCAGTCATTGGGAAACGGGCTCCAGGAGAGCGGAAGGGAGTACTGGAACTCGACCTGGGCCATTTCCACCCTGTCGCACCCGTACGCGAGGAAGAACTCCGCCCCCTCCTCGGCTCCGCGGTCCTGAAGCGTGGTGGCGCCGCCCTCCCCTCGGACTCCGCAGTCCACGGCGAAGCGGGGGTGTCCCGGCAGCGACCCTTCACCTCCCAGCGTCGATTGGAACTGGGGTGGAAGGGGGCTCGAACTCCGCGAGCCGGCGCCGTAGAGCCGAATGGCCAACCGGGCATCCGGGCCGAGTCGGGCGTAGCGGCGGACATCCAATCGGGCCCACCCCAGGCGGTCATAGACCGGGCCCCGCAACGGGTCTTCGGCCCCCACTCCCCCGTGCGGCCCGCCCTCCTGCGGCAAGGGTGCCCCGCCCCGGAGTCGCCCGCTCACCTGCTGCACCCCACGAAGTTCCAGGAGCCACCCGTCGGCGGGCTGGTCCGGGTCATCCCGGGTGTCGAGCCGGAAGGCTCCTTCCACGAACTGCGCCGTCCCCTCCGCCGAGCGGGGCTGACGTCTCCATGGCCGATCCTCGTCTCCCAGCGTCCAGGGCCCCCGAACCAGAGCGGTCCTGTGCTCCTCCTCGCGGTAGGTGAGGCGGGTCACGATGGGCTGTCGGATGGGTCGGAATTCCAGATGGGTCGACCAGCCCTGGGCCTCGTGGTAGTCCCGGTAGTCCCGCCGCATGAGGAAGGTGGAGAGAGCGTTCTCCAGGTCGCTCATGCCCCGGTCCTCCATGGGCCGGACGCGGGAGTAGATGCCGGCGCCTGCCACCAGGGTGCCCCGGCCACCGATGGCCTGGTCCAGGGCGAAGTCATATCCCATCCGGTCCGTATCCAGGCTCAGACCGCCCTCGGACCGCCAGATTCCGAAGGCCCGGAACTCCAGGGGATTCCGCCCCTCGGTCGTGAAGATGGGCCCGAACTCCACCGGGAGTCCCTCCACCCGGTTGTAGGCGCCGGCGGCGCGCACCGTCACCCGTGACCGAGCCACGCCCAGGTCGGTGGCGAGGAACTGCGACGAAACCCGCCCCTCCCGGGACACCCCCTCCAGGCGATCGCCACGAATCCGGTAGAGGAGGGGGCCACTCCAGACCTCCAGCGTATCCTGGAAGACACCTTCCTCCCGGCCGGACACGGTGCCCCCCACCACGATGGCGGGTCCGTGCACCCGAGCCCCCGGCTCGAGCAGAAGGGCTCCGTTGGCTACGACCAGATTCCCCCGGACTTCTCCCCCGAGGCGGAGATCCCCACCCAGCACCACCAGATCTCCCTCCACCACGCTCCCGGCGGGAATGCGGGTGCGTCCAGATGTCCGGGCGGTACCGGACGCATTGGCCAGCGCCACGATCCGCTGTTCCAACTCCGGGGGAAGCGGTCCCGGCACCGGCTGGGTCTGCTGAGATACGGCGGGTCCCGGAATGAGCAACGCCGTCGCCAGGAGAAGAAGGCCGATCCACGGGCAGCGGGTGCCCTGCCCCTCACGGCGGAATGGAGTTGGACGCAGAGTCATGGCTTCAGTAGAGAAGGGAAGGGGAGAAGCGCCGTGGTCGGGACGGCGTCAGCGAAGACCGAGACGGTCCATACGGCGATACAGGTTGGCTCGGTCGGTGCGGAGTCGTCGGGCGGCCTCGGCCACGTTGCCCTCCGCTCCTTCCAGGGCGCCTCCGATGAGATGGCGCTCGTAGTCGTCCAGCAGGTCCCGCAGACTCCGACCGTCATCCGTCATGGGGGGAACGCCGTCGGGTCGCGTGGTGAGCCGACGGGCCGATCCCGAGTGGAGGAGACTCTCCACCAGCTCCGGATCCACCCGCTCATCGGGGTGCAGGATGGCCAGACGCTCCAGAAGGTTGAGCAGTTCCCGAACGTTCCCCGGCCATGGATGTTCGGCCAGCCTTTCCACCGCCGAAGTGGAGAACTCGGGAACGGTCAGGCCCTGTTGAATCCGGAGCCGATGCCGGAGGTGTGCCACCAGTAGTGGGAGGTCCTCCGGGCGGTGGCGGAGGGCCGGCATACGAACCACCACCACCTCGAGCCGGAAGAGGAGGTCCTCCCTGAAGCTCCCGGCTCGCACGGCCTCGGCCAGCTCCCGGTTCGTGGCGGCGAGGACACGAACATCCACCTGTAGATTCTCCTGTCCGCCCACGCGCTGGACCACTCCCGTCTCCAGGGTCCGCAGGAGCTTGGCCTGGGCTCCTCCACCCAGGTCGCCCACCTCGTCCAGGAAGAGCGTTCCCCGGTGCGCCAGCTCGAACCGTCCCCGCCGCCGCTGTGTTGCGCCAGTGAAAGCCCCCCGCTCGTGTCCGAACATCTCGGACTCCACCAGCTCGGTGGGAATGGCCGCGCTGTTCACACGCACGAAGGGCCCTCCTTCCCTGGCGGACAGGGCGTGGATGGCGATGGCGGCCATCTCCTTCCCCGTTCCACTCTCCCCGGTGATGAGGACCCGCGCGTCGGTGGGCGCCACCTTTTCGATGGTGGTACGCACGTCCCGCATCAGTTGACTGTCTCCCACCAGGCGAGCCCCGGGTCCCCTCTCCTCCCGCAGAGCCCGGGAGAGGTCCCTGGCCCTGCTGACCTCCAGAGCTCCCCGTAGCGTCGCCAGTACCGCCTCCGATCCCAATGGCTTCTCAAGAAAGTGGAAGGCACCCTCGCGGGTCGCGCGCACCGCGTCGGAGAGGTTGGCCTCCCCGCTCATCATGATCACAGGCGTATCGGGGGAGGCCTTCCGGAGCCGCGGGAGGAGGTCGAGCCCGGAGGCCCCGGGAAGTACCAGATCGAGGAGGACCACATCGGGCTGGGTCTGTCCTACTCGGATCAGGGCCTCTTCCGCGCTCCCGGCCTCTTCCACAAGCCAGCCTTCGGCATTTAGAAGGCTCCTGACCATTCTCCTCAGGTTCGCCTCGTCATCCACCACCAGAACCCTCATGGCCTCAGCTCATCCAGTCCGTCGGGGGGGGCCACAAGCGGTAGATCCACCTGGAAGAGCGCCCCTCCGTCTCTTCGGTTCCCCGCCGTGACCCGGCCCCCGTGATGCTCCACGACCTGACGCACCAGCGGCAGCCCGAGTCCGGTCCCCTTGCGCCGGGTGGTGAAGTCCGGCTCCCATATCCGGTCCAGGTAACCCGGATCGATCCCCGGACCGCGATCGGTGATGACGACTCGGGCCCGGTTGCCGGCCTGGAGGAGGCGGATCCGAACCGGTTCGGACTGTTTGACCTCTCCATTCCAGGCATCGGCCTCCCCACCCCAGGAGGGGGGGGCGACGGGATATCCCCCGTCCGGGCCGGAACCTGTGCCCGACGGGGGGCCCGGTGCCGGTCTGTGCGCCGAACGGCCCGCCGGGCGGGATGTCCCCGGAACGGCCTGTGCCTCGAGGGCGTTGCTCACCAGGTTCCGGAATACCCGCTCCAGCGCCTCCACATGGCCCATGACCCACACGGGATCAGGGGGCAGCTCCAGCGACAGGCCGTCATCAAGTCCGAGACGCCGGTCGAGTCCCTGAAGGAGTTCCCGAAGGTCGACGGCCGCCGCCGGCCCCTCCACCGGACGCCCGAACTGGGAGAAGGCACGGGCGAGTTCGTCCAACCGGTGCACCTCCTCCAGGAGGATGGTGCCGGCCTCCGCCAGGGCTGGGTCCCGGGCACCGGCCACCCGTTCCGCCGCCATTCGCATGGGCATGAGGGGATTCTTGATCTCGTGGGCGACACGGCGCGCCATATCGGACCAACTCCGCGCTCGGGCCTGCTCCAATTCCCGGTGGTGCGCCTCCTCCAGCCGCTCCGCTGCATCCCGAAGCCCGGTCCGGAGGGCCCTGAACTCCGCAACCTCCCGCTGATGGCCGGTCTCGTCGGGCGACGGGAGGGGCTCTCCGGCCCCCAACCTCCGAATCCACTCGGCGAGCTCCTCGGCCGGTGCCGCGAGCCCCGACGCGAGTTTGCGGGTGGCGAGCGCTGCCACGACACCGACCAGCGCCAGGAGGGCGAGCCCCGCCAGCGGAGTCAGGAAGATGATTCGTTCACCCACCAGGGCGTAGAGCTGGGAGAGGCGCAACGACTCGGATAGGACCTCGCGATGCCGTTCCGCCGCCGCCATCAGGTCGGCGGATGCCTGCGAGGTCCGGAGGAGATCCAGAAGCTCCCGGCCGGATTCAGCCACCGCCGCCCACGGCCCGGCGCTCCCGGTCTGGGCCACCAGCTCCCGGAGGACCAGGGACCCACCGAGGAGGGTGAGCCCGGCCGGGATCAGTGCCGAGAGGAAGAGGCTCCAGAAGAGTCGTCGCCGCAGACCGGCGGGCGCGTCCCTTCCCCTCCCTGGACTCCCCATCTCCACCTCCTCTTCGGGACCGAGCGCCGTCCGGGGTCCGGCCTCCATGGGCGGCACCCGTACCAAAAGGTACGCCATCCGCCTCGTGGGGCTCCACCCCAAGTTCACTCGGAAGGGGCCTCGTCCGGCGGCGGCGGTGCAGGTCGACGACATGACGGACAGAACCTCCACCGCGACTCCAGGTCTTCCCCACACCGGCACGTTCGACCCCGCGGCAGCCCGCAGTGGGGACAGGCCCGGGCGCCCAGGGGGACGCCGTTCCGGCATCGGCCGCAGGGGAGTGCCTCCTCCGCCTCACCCTGAAGGACCCTCCCCACCTCATGGGGCGAGGTGAGCCCATCCGCCACCTTGCGGCGAGCATCGGAACCCATGCTGCCCATCCCTTCGGCCCGCGCCCGCCGGCGCAGCGCCGGGGTTCCCGCTCCTCGCAGGATCTCTTCCCGAAGCCCCTCGCTGACGCGGAGCACCTGGAAGATCCCGGTGCGTCCACGGTATCCGTCGGGGCAACGAGTACACCCGTCGGGGTGGCCCCCGCACCCCGGACAGAGTCTTCGCACCAACCGCTGGGCCACGATCCCTGCCAGCCCCGCTGCCACCAGATACCGCGGCACACCCATGTGGAGAAGTCGTCCGATCCCCGAGGGCCCGTCCAGGGTGTGGATGGTGGACAGGACCAGGTGGCCGGTGACGGCGGCGGCCATGGCGATCTCGGCCGTCTCCCGGTCTCGGATCTCCCCCACGAGGATCACGTCAGGATCCTGACGGAGCACGGCACGCAGCGCCGATGCGAAGGTGAGGCCGGCTCGGGGCCTTACCTCCACCTGGCTCACCCCCGAAAGCCGATACTCCACCGGATCCTCCAGACTCACCACATTCTGTCCCTCACGATCCAGCTCCCCCACCGCCGCCGCCAGCGTCGAACTCTTCCCACTCCCCGTGGGACCAGCCACCAGAATCACTCCTCCCTGCCGGCCCAGCATGGCCCGGACCCGCCGCAAATCCTCGCCAACGAGTCCCGTGGCCTCCAGATCCACCGGAGCTCGATCCGTGGCCAGAATCCGGAGCACGGCCTTCTCACCCATCTCCAGGGGAAGGGTTGAAACCCGCACCGCCCAGCTTCCTCCCGATGGGGGATTGAAGCTGAACCCTCCATCCTGGGGGCGTCGCCGGACGGCGATATCCATTCCCGCCATCACCTTGATCCGCGAGAGGGCGGTGGTTCCCGGAACGTCCGGGGGGTCGGACATCTCCCGCAGGATCCCGTCGATGCGCCACCGGATCCGGACTCCATCGCTCCGGGGTTCCACATGTACATCGCTGGCGCCGGCAGTGACTGCGCTGGTCAGGATCCGATCCACGGCGGAAACCACGCCCCCCGCCGGCTCCGAGGCTCGAGATCCGGCCAGCGCCGATACCACCGCCGCCTTTGTTGTGAGGCGGGGTCGTACAGGGGCACCGAGTCGGAACTGGACCTCTTCCAGGACGGCCAGATCCAGGGGATCCACCATGGCCAGGAGAACGGCCCGACCCTGGCGTCCCACCGGAAGGACGCCACGCTCCCGAGGCAACTCCGCGGGAAGGCGCGCCAGGATCTCCCGATCTGCAGTCAGGGGCAGCGCGGCGGGCTGGACCCCCAGGTGGTCGGCCAGGATGGGGAGAAGGCGGGCCTCCTCCACGAGGTTGAGCGCCACGAGCGCTTCCCCCAGGCGTTCACCGGTGGCGGCCTGTCGCTCCAGACCCTGTTGGAGCCGTCCCCTATCCAGGATCCCCAGATCCCGGAGCTTTCGTCCCAGCCGTAAACCTCGCGTCATGGACTGAAGGTGGTCCATGGTCAGGGGCGGGGGCATGGCTGGACGGGACATCCAGGAGGTGGAGGAGACGGGGAGCCACATCGGTGAGGATCCGGCATGTGGAGGAAAGGGTTTCCGCGTCCGGCCCCCAGGTCAGCCCCAGAGCCGGATTCCGGGTGTGCCCGCCCCGCACATCCTCGACATTTCCGTGATCGCTGGCGATCACCACCGTCACCCCCGGTTCCAGCTCGTCCAGGATCCCACCCAGGAAGGTGTCCACCCGTTCCAGCGCCGCCACGGAACCCTCCATACCACCCCGGTGCCCGGCCAGGTCAGTGAGGTAGTGGGCGAAAACCGTGAGGCGGGCCCCATTGGCCAGGCGGCCCAGCGTCCGACCGGCCTGGCGCGGCGTCACCTCCGGCACGGTGTCGAACCCCAGGTGCTCCCGCCATCCCCGATTGACGATCTCCGAGGCCACTGCCACACCCCGGGCCAGCTCTCCCTCGTGGCGGACCAGCAGCCCCGCCGCCCGAGCCGCCAGAGGAGGTGCCGCCACCCGGCGGGAATGCCGACCGTCGGGATATCCCTTGGGGTAGGCGTTGGCGAAGACGGAGGGGATCCCGCCGGTCACCGCCCGGGTCAGGAGGTTCTCCCGTTCCAACAGTCCCCGAAGTCGGACCGGGGGCCAGGGTCCAAAGTGGGCGCCGAAGCGCTCCGCGGCGTTCACGCCCGTCAGAAGGGAGATCTGCCCCGTCCCACTCTGGGGTAATCCCCGCACACCCAGGCAGGCGTCAAGGGACATGAGGCGAGCCGGGGCGCCTTGGGACGGGGAGCGTCCGAGGATGGGAAGCTCGCCCCCGAGCAACTCCCCGAGAACAGGAAGGCGGGACCGGAGAAAGGGGTTCACCTGCGGATCGTCCGGCCCGATTCCCACCCCGTCGAGAAAGAGCAGGAGGAAGCGGGTCTCGGTCATGGCACTCACCTGTCCTTCCCCCTATGGCGCGTCAAATGCGAGTTCATCCCGGCTCAGAACATAGCCGCCCCGGATCACCATGCGGAGAGAACGGTTGAGGCTGGCTATGTCCAGTAGAGGGTCTTCCCCCAGAACGAGGAGGTCCGCGACCTTGCCGGCCTCCACCGATCCCATGATCTCCGCCATCCCCAAGGCCCGGGCTCCATTGAGTGTGGCCGCCGTCAGGAGATCGCCGGGTGGGATCCCCGCAGCCTGAAGGGCGCCTAGCTCCCGGTGGATCCCCGGGCCGTGGGGAATCATGGGATTCCCCGCGTCGGACCCCACCAGGAGGGGTACTCCGGCGGCGTGGATCCGGAGAAGGTTCTCCTCCATGGTCCGGCGGCGATCCTCGTCTTCCATCCGGGCGTCTTCCAGGCTCTGTTCGCTCTCCCTCCCGGGACGGACGGAGGTGCTCCGAAGCCGCTCCAGGGTGCCCGGGTCCACACAGAGTCCGTCCAGCTCGTCCTCGACCCAGCTTCGCTCCCGGAGTTGGGCCGCAGCCTCGTGAAGCCAGAGAGTGGGCATGTAGAAGGCACCCCGTCGGCGGAGGAGATCCAGGAACTGATCATCCACCGGTTGATCCTCCACCGAATGAGCCAGGATCGACGCTCCGGCCTCCAGAGCCTCCCGCGCCAGTTGGAGTTCGGTGGCGTGGACGATGAGGGGAATCCCACCGGAGCGCGCCCACCGCCCGGCGAGCTCCACGTACTCCCGCTCCCGACCGGCCTGACCCGGCGCTGCGCCACCCAGGTGGAGGACCTTCACGGCGTCGGAGCCGGAGCTGATGAGGTAGTCGGCAGCCGAACGGACGGCGTCACGATCGGACATGTGGAGGAATTGCCGCTCCGCCGGAAGATTCAGCCAGGCGTCGCGGGTCGAGAGGAAGGGTCCCGCCGCAGCGATGGTGGGCGCGGCTCCGGAGAGCCGGGCCCGGTCCCGAAGCTCCCATGTCCAGGGAAATCCACCCAGGTCGAACACCGCCGTGACCCCGGAACACAGGTAGGACTGGAAAAAGAGCTCGGGCGCCCGCCTCAGGCGGGCGATGGTGGCAGCGTAGGGGTACTCGGCCCTGAGATCCAGGAGGTCGGGGCGTGAGTCCACCCACCCGCTCAGCGAAAAGTGGGCGTGGGCTTCCACCAGCCCCGGCGTAATCCAGTTCCCGGTGACGTCCAGCGTGTGAACACCCCCCGGTAGAGGACAGTCTCCTCGCCGGCCGACGCACTCGATCCGGCCCTCGGCCAGTACCACCACAGCGTCATGAAGCGGCGGCGCACCCGTACCGTCGATGACGGAGGCCCCAACCAGTACAAGGGGGACGGGATCGTCCCGGTCGTGCAGAGCAGTCGAGGACGCGGAAAAGCCTGGTCCGACCAGGCCCAGGACAGCTGAGAGAGCCAGAAGTAGGACCGGGACGTTTCCGGGGGGCCGAAGGGCCAGGGGGGTCCTCAGGGCGTCTCCTGGTCAGCCTGCCGGGCGCAGGTCCAGCGTAACGCGAACGGCCACGTGACCCATGTCCGCCCGTTCCCGGATGGCATCCCTGAGGCGCGGCTCCATCTTGCGGAAGGCCGCCAGGACGCCATCCCGCA
>SL_3KL_010_SEDDRAFT_10000647_pt1 | contig 29414 bp, 30 predicted proteins | sample SodLakKL_010_SED_2_FD_10381 | JGI IMG/M metagenome (IMG submission 10381)
AAATAATTATATTTCATTGATATAAGTTTATTAAACAATAAGATCAAAGTGTTGAAAAGAAAAGCAAATGTTTATAGAGTTATGGAATTCTTCAGACTTAGAATTTATGCCTTACACCTATCCGGATACGAATTATTATGATAAACATGTTTTTATTGAGTGACGAAATATTAGTCAGGACAGTTTTACCTCCTGATACTTATTCATCCAGTCCACCACTTCCCGGTCTATCCATTTTTCCCTGAAAGGTCTGCTCAGCATTGAGTTTGCAGCAGTATCATTAATGAATTGCTGATTTTTATTATCCCACCTTAACTCCCTGCCTACCTCAATAGCAATCAATCCCATGACATTGGTAAAATAAACATTGTGTCCAACCTCCAGGGGCTGAAGTGAATCATTGCCCTGCTCAATGGACCGGATAAAATCGGCTTTGTCCGTCAGGGTACCGGAATAGTCAACTTTACCTGAAGGAGAATCAAAACTTATAAAGTCCGGATTGCTTGCTTCCAGTATGTTGGGATAACCAACACTTACCCATCCGTCCTGACCGATAAATTTTGTATAGGGCTTATCAATACTATATCTCATGGTTAAGCCGTCAGCATATTCATAATCAACTTCAAATGATTCAATGGTGTTCCATAATCCTTTCGAAAATGTTCCTGATCCTGACACCTTTACAGGAAGCTCGTATTCCTTTTTCATTCCCCATAGTGCTATATCGCACAAATGGGCTCCCCAGTTGGTTATCATCCCGTTACAATAATCGTTGATCCGGAGCCAGCCCGGCCGCGTATTGATCTTCTCCGGATCATGAACCCTGTGCAAAGTATATGGTGCAGGGAAAGCAGGCCCCAGCCACATATCATAATTCAATTCAGGAGGTACAGGCATTTCAGGCTGCGGGCCAACGGCACTGCCGGTCAGCTCCGCAGGCACGCCAACCTCCACATGAGTCAGTTCCCCTATTAATCCATTGTGCACCACCTCTACCGCCTTCCAGAAATGCTTAAGTGAACGGAATTCACTATCAAGCCGGTTTGCCACCCCCTTCATTTTTACAGCTTCAATAAGAGCCTTGCTGTGAGAATAACAAACCGACAGGGCTTTTTCCATGGAGACATGCTTGCCTGCCAGAGCAGCTGCAATACCCTGAGGCGCATGCCAGTGATCTGTGGTTGATACCATTACTGCATCAACATCCTTATTAGCAATAAGATCACGATAATCGCCATAGGATTTAACACCTGAATAATTTTGGCCCTTTTGCTCCGAATAGGCATCGTTTACAGTTTTTGCAGCAAGTTCCATTCTCCAGGCATCAACATCATTCACTGCAATAACCTGGCAATTATCAAGTTTTAAAAATCCGTTTATCAGGTTTACCCCGATGGCCTGCCTTCCAGTCCCCACCATTCCGACATTGATCCGGTTACTGGGAGCATTTTTCCCAAAAACCGATGAAGGCAGGATGGTTGGCAGAATTACTGCTCCTGCGGATAAAAGAGATGATTTTTTTATAAATTCCCGGCGTGAATTATTCATTGTTGTTTTTATTAAAAAAACATTTAAGTTAGTTAATCAGGTGGTTATTACCCAAAAGATGTTTTTATCTTTTATATTATTCGTTTCGTTTATAATATTAGTTCTGTCTATAATACTCTTTCTCTCTATAATACTCTTTCTCTCTATAATACTCTTTCTCTCTATAATACTCTTTCTCTCTATAATAATCTTTCGGCCTATAATACTTGTTCTGCTTGTTTATCAATATGTTGCCAGGGAGGAATTATGAACTAAAGTTTATCCTCTGCTTAATAATTCTTGATCTGGTTATATGTTTCCCACATTGCCATAACATTTTCAGGAGGAACATCACCCTGGATATTATGAACAGTTGCAAAAACGTATCCTCCACCGGGTGCAAGAGCCTCAATGTTCCGTTTTACATTATCGGCTACCTGTTCCGGCGTCCCCGAGGGAAGCACCCCTTGCGTATCAACGCCACCTCCCCAGAATACGATATCCCTGCCAAAATCCTTTTTAAGCTGCCGGGGTTCCATACCGGTTGCAGTAATATGTACCGGATTCAGAATATCAACGCCCATTTCAATAAAATCGGGAATAAGGGGGCGCACATTGCCACATGAATGAAACATAATTTTTGCATCCCGGGCTTTTTCCCGAATCGCTGAAATAACTCGTTTTACATGAGGCTTGTAATAGTTCCTGAAGTGTTCAGGATCTATCAACTGGGACTCCTGCGAACCGTAATCATCCCCTTCAGCTATTATATCTACTACTCCGGCCAACTCATCAAGAGCCATTTCCCAGAATTCAATTTTGAGATCGGCAATTTTACCTGTTAGCTTATCAGAGAACTCAGGGAATACAAATGGTTCTATAAGGGCATTTGTCATCCCCCTAACCCTCTGGTGCATCTCAAAGATACCGGCACAAAGGCCTTTAATTATAACAATCTTTCCCTGCTCTCTGAACTTTATTGCTTTTTCTTTCAATCCGGCAATTCTTCGTTTATCACCAGCCCGGGGCCACTCAAACTGTTCTATATCTGAAATTGCAGGATTGTTAATTTTCTCCATTGGATATTCGACCAGCGAAAACCAATTCCCGTTATTTTTGGGGAAATGGTGGGTGAAGTTCCATTCGTCAAAATATTCCCAGTTATCTCCTGCATCAGTTAATTTATCATAAACATTCCAGTTATGGCTGGTTAGCGGCATTAGTCCCCGGGTATCAACTCCAAGTTTTTCCAGGACTCTTTCTGAAGGTATTACTATCTGCTGGATCACATCTGCCCAATCAGGATTTTCCAGCTCCAGGTTCATATGTGATAGCAGCTTTTGGTATGCGTTACTGGCAATACCCGTCCATGTGGAACCGGCCAGGTCAAATGGCACCTGGTCTGGTTCTTCATGACTTAAGGTTTTTATTATGCGTTCTCTTGAGTTCATTTATTTTTACGAGAATTTTCTTATTTAAATATCATCTACAATTCGCTTTCTGTTTCCATTGAAACAGGTTCAAACCCTGGCGAAAGACGATGTATTACAAGTAGTCCAATCAGATATCCAAAAGAAAAAATCACAAATGGGAAGGCATACCCCCGCAATCCTGCTTCATTGAGAATATAACCAATAAGCAACGCTGTAACCATACCTCCAATAGAACTTATGGTAGTGGAAAAACCTATTACAGACCCAACTGCCTTCCCCGGAAACAGATCAGATGCCACGGTAAAAATGTTAGCCGACCATGAATTATGAGCAGCTGCAGCAAGGGCAATGAGAGCCACAGAACCATAAAGGGAGTCGATAAAAGGTACCGTCATAACGGGCAACACCAGAATACCACTACCCAGCATAGTCATTTTTCTTGCATAATTCGCCGATTTTCCTTTTTTCAGAAACCATGATGAAACAGCGCCACCGGCTATACCACCACCATAAGCCACCACATAGATAACTATCAGTGGCAAGGCAAGTTCGGCCAAATTTATTCCAAACTTTGAATGTAAAAACTTAGCTCCCCAAAAAAGGTAAAAATACCATACAGGGTCAGCAAACAATTTACCAAGTGCCACTACCCAGGTTTGACGGTAGGTCACGATCTTTTTCCAGGGGACCTTTATTTTTTCTGTTTTTGCCTGGTCACTTTTTATGTGATCCAGTTCCTTGCTGTTTACGAATCTCGACTTTTCGGGTGTACTGTACAAAACCAGCCAAACCAGCAAGAAGATTCCACTCAATATAGCAGAAAATACAAATACATATTGCCATGAAAAAAGCAGCATAATAATAACAGGAATCATTAACGGGGCAAACACCTGCCCCATATTGCTGCCTCCGTTGAACAAACCCGTAGCAAAAGCCCGTTCACTCTGAGGAAACCATTCCGAAATAATCTTAATACTTGCAGGGAAATTACCTGACTGGCCTATTCCCAGTCCCAGCCGGGCCAGCGCAAAACCGATCCAGCTTTGGGCAAATGCATGCGAAAGACTGGCAAGTGTCCAAACCACAACTGCAAGCGAAAAGCCGGTCCTCGTCCCCAACTTATCAATAATATATCCGACAATGAAAGGACCAACTGCATAGGTAAGTTGAAAAGCAAATACTATATATCCATATTGCTGTTCACTCCAGCCAAAAAGTTCTTCCAGCTGAGGAGCAAGAATTCCCAGTATAACACGGTCAAAATAAACGATGGTTGTAGAAAAGAAAAGCATTACAACAATAACCCATCTGAATCTGGTTGCCTTCAATGCCATGTCTTAAGATTATAAGAAATAGAAAAAAAGATAAAGAACACAACGCAAGTATATATAAAAATACACATTAATTGACTATGAAGGAAACAACATTTGCNATTTTTTTGATATCTTTGATATTAGGATTATGGCATTATTAAGTTTTAACCCCCTAATTGCCTNTACAAAAAATAATAAAATACGCTCCAAAAAAGTTGTACACTTCACTCCAGAAGCGCCGAATGCTTACACACTATTTGTCTTTAGAATACCTTTGCAGCATAAATGCAAAAGTATCGAGGGNGGTTACAAAACCTACCGGCAAAACACTTTTTGATCAGGATAAATTCCATGTCAATACCATAATCAAATTTTAAACACTCTGTATATTATATTAATATGATAAATTTTTAAACCAAATATATTTCAAACTTTAGGATGGCAGTNGAATAATATCTTGGCTTTGAAAAATAATAATGAACCTGNTTTTAATAAACAACCTTGTGAAGCTTGACNTTTTGTAATAAAATTCCGGTAATATGAAAAGAAGAAAATTCATTGGATCTGCAGCACTATTAAGTGGTATGGCAGCAACAACTTCACTGGNCGGCTTCAGTTCNGTTCGGTTGTTCAAAACTGATCGTTTTCATGAGCACAAACAACGTGAATACNCTTCCGATCTGGTCATTGCAGGCGGAGGACTCGGGGGTTGCGCTGCAGCACTGTCAGCTCTCCGGAATAACCTGACAGTNGTCATTACGGAAGAGACAGACTGGATTGGCGGACAAATGACCTCTCAGGGAGTGCCTCCTGATGAACACAGGTGGATAGAAACACATGGTTCTACAGCTTTGTACCGTGAATTTCGTAACAGGATACGTAACTATTACAGAAATAACTATCCGCTTACGGAAGATGCAAGGACCAGAGAAAACCTGAACCCTGGTGACGGGGCAGTATCAAGATTATGTGCAGAACCTCGTGTTGCCCTGGCTGCTTTGAATGATATGATGGCACCTTATTTAAGCACAGGCAAGCTCACAATCCTTAATGAATATAAGATTAGCAGTGCCGACACAACAGGTGACAAAGTCCACGCCCTGGAAGCAGTCAGTCAGCAAACCGGCATGAAAATAATACTGCGAGCCCCATATTTTGTAGATGCCACTGAGTTGGGAGACCTGCTTCCTTTGACAGGAACAGAGTTTGTGAAGGGGGCGGAGTCCAGGGAAGAGACCGGCGAACTGCATGCTCATGAAAAGGGTGACCCTGATAACCACCAGTCATTCACTGTCTGTTTTGCAATGGATTATATTCCAGAAACAGAAAACCTAATTGAAAAACCTGCTGAATATAATTTTTGGAAAAATTATGTTCCGGAGCTGATACCTCCATGGCCTGGCAGGCTGCTTGACCTTACATATACACACCCACCTACCCTTCAGCCAAGAGAACTGGGTTTTCACCCTGAAGGAACAAGAACAGGTGACACCCTGAATCTTTGGGTATACCGGCGCATTATAAACAGGAATAATTTTCTGCAAGGCACCTATAAAGGTGACATCACCGTAGTAAACTGGCCACAAAACGATTATATGCTTGGAAACCTGACGGATGATTTTGACTACCATTTTGAACGAGGTAAACAGCTCAGTTTGTCACTTTTCTACTGGCTGCAAAAAGAAGTACCCAGGCCCAGTGGAGGCTATGGATGGCCGGGATTGAGATTGCGTGGAGATATTATGGGTACCAAAGATGGAATGGCAAAATATCCATATGTAAGGGAATCCCGTCGTATAAAAGCAGAATTCACCGTTCTGGAAGAGCATGTAGGAGCTGAAAACCGGGCAATGATAACAGGGAAAAAAGCAGAAATCGGGGCAGATTTTAAAGATACTATCGGCATAGGCTATTATCATATTGACCTGCACCCGAGCAGCAGGGGCATCAACTACATTGATTTCCCATCTCTGCCTTTCCAGATACCCCTTGGTTCGCTTCTGCCTGTGAGAATGAACAATCTCATTCCAGCCAATAAAAATATCGGCACAACACATATTACAAATGGGTGCTACCGGCTCCATCCTGTGGAATGGAATATTGGAGAGTCTGCGGGTATGTTGGTTGCATGGTCACATAAAAATAAAGTAATTCCCCGGGAAGTAAGAAATAATAAAAAAATGCTTGCGGAATTTCAGGATTTCTTAAGATCACAGGGAATTGAAACGCACTGGAAATTTTAAATATATATCTGGAAATAATCGAAGGAACTCAAAACCCTTTATCATTACAGGCGGACTCTGGCCGATAAACGTGACAGGGTAACAACTGAAGAAGTAAAAAATATGTTTTAAGCTTTTTCATTAGCCACTCCTTTTCCAGTTCCGTCGCACCTTTGGAAGTTTCCACCACTGAACGTAAGGAAATTCATGATGCTCAAGGTGGTATCCGAAATGGTAGCAGCTAAGAAAGGATAGAAGAACAGGGTAATCGTTGCTTGTTGAATTATGCCTGTTGGTATATCCTTCGGGTGGTTCGCGGTGTGGAAGGTAGGTGCCGAAGTAAAACAGTTGCAGGGTGCTGGCTATTGCCGGAAGCGCCCAGAACAGGATCAGGTTTGCAACAGGAATATTCAGTCCAAGATGCAATATATTGAAAATGGCGGCCATGCCAAGTATCTGGTACCAGCTCAGGTAGGTGACCATGAACTTAAGGTACCAGGGAATAAAACCGGGTCTCCTGCCGTCATGGTAGTCCGGGTCCTTTTCACTTGCCGGATGTTTGTGGTGCTCCCAGTGTTTTGTGTGAAGCTTATTGTATGGGAACAGGGCATATAACAGAACGGATACAGTACCGATTAATTTGTTGATCCTGAGATTCTGCGGAAATACAAGACCATGCATTGCATCGTGGGCAGTAATAAATAGTCCCACATAAAGAAACATCTGAACGAATATGGCAGGGATAATAATATAAACAGGTACCACCGACAGGTCAAACTGCAGGAAAACTACCAGTCCGCCCATCCATAGACCGATTATAGCCAATCCGGCAGCAAGTCCCCTGTATCCGTCAGTCCTGGTTGGATTATACATTTGCCTTTTTGTATTTGTTCTGCAATTTAATGAATAATAACAAACAGTCAAATTATTTGTCTTGAAGATTATATATAAAAGGAAGTTGTAATTCTTTAACTTTGGTCCGGAAATTATGCATAAGGGTAAAATGACCAAAAAAACACCCATGCTCCTGGAAGTAGCATGTTTCAGCCTGGATGCTGTAAAGGTTGTCGCCGGAAGTGACGCCGACAGGATTGAGTATTGCAGCGACTATGTTTCCGGAGGAGTAACTCCTCCTTTAGCCGACTTTGCTAAAATCAGGCAGATTACTGAAAAACCTGTATATGTAATGATCAGGCCACGAGATGGAGATTTTGATTATAACAATGAAGAGATAAAAATGATGCATGCCCTGATAGCAGAGTTCAAAGCAGCAGGAGCAGATGGTTTTGTTTTTGGGATAACCAACCCTGATAATGAATTGAATATGGAAGAAAACCGCAGGTTGATTTCCAGGGCCAACCCTTTGCCATGTACACTGCACAGGGCTTTTGATAAGGTACCTGACAAACACAAGTCACTGGAGCAGGCTATTGATTGCGGGTTTTCAAAGATCCTTACATCTGGAGGGGCAGGTAATGCAGTTGATAATATCGGGGTTCTGGCCCGGCTCGTAACAAAAGCCTCAGGCAGGATTAATATTATTCCCGGCGGAGGATTGCGAAGTTACAATATAGATATTATTATCAACAAATCCGGTGCCGGAGAATATCACAGTGCGTGTATAACAAATACGGGGACCCTGTTACCGGATCCCCGAGAAATTAATATCATCAAGGTAAAGTTACGATCTTAAACTTTCCATGAACTTTATTGTCCGCAATTACAATTTCCTTCTCCCGGATTGGATTCACCACCACCGCACGGGTGCGTACCTCCACCCTGATGTATATGACCATGGCTGATCTCCTCTTCAGTTGCATTCCTTACACCTGCTACTTCGCCCTTAAAATGGAGTGTATCTCCGGCAAGTGGATGGTTGAAATCCATTTTGACAGTTTCATCGGCAATTTCAAGCACAGTACCGTTCAGCCTGTTGCCGGAATTATCCTGCATGGGAATGGTATTTCCGATTTTAACAAGACTTTCATCTATCTTCCCGTCTATTTCAAATATGTTCTTTGGAAGATCAACTATGGCTTCGCTGGAAACCTGACCATAAGCCTTTTCCGGCACAAGGCTGAAACTAAAGGGATCACCCTTTTTGAGTCCGTCAATATTAGCTTCAAAATCGGGCAATAAATTTCCCCTTCCGTAAAGGAATGTCAATGGTGCCTGTTGTTCAACTTTTTCAACTATTTCACCTTTCTCATCGTTAACTCTCAATTCATAGGTGAGTGAAACTACTTTGTTCTCTTCAATATTCATTATAAAATTATCTTTAATTAAAAAATGGGTTCATACCGCTAAATACCCTTTAATTCAATAGCTTTAATTACTATTGAGAAACAGACTATTATGCTGCCTGAACGATACAAAGTAAGTGTTAATTAAGGGAATAACCAAAATATGTCAGTACAAATTGATAATAAACAACAGCATGACTTATGTAACTTTCTTTAAAACATTTTTCAATTTCTGTTGTTTAATTACTGTAATGCGTTAAAATTTTGATTGATAATCTATGATTATATAGTATTATATTTAATTTTTGGACCATTAATAAATAAACATAACAAATATTGAAAATGTTTAATTATATGTATTTATGGGAAAATAATTGATAAGCTAAAAAAAAAAACTGATATTTGTAAGATGTTTCATTAATAATTTATTTTTAATTTAATTCTTTTTATCATGAAAGGCAAAGTAAAATGGTTTGATTCGGCTAAAGGCTATGGTTTCATTCAAACCGAAGAAGGTAACGACGTTTTTGTGCATTACACCGGTATTGAACGTGAAGGCTTCAGGGTTCTGGAAGAAGGACAGGAAGTTGAGTTCGATATTTCTGACGGCAAAAGAGGCCCTCAGGCTACAAATGTTAAAACTGCTGAATAAAATTCTAATAAAAAATATATTTAGATCAGCATCAAAAAAGCTCCTTGAAAAAGGAGCTTTTTCTTTTTCCTATTCTTCTCTAACTGCAAAAATACGGGCGTGTGATTTATATTTGTTAGTGTTGCATCAGAATAAAAACCCAAATCGCAGAACCGGGTTGGAATAAACTCTGGGTGAATGATCTGAAAAATCAAACATCAGCATTATCTGCAGGAAACTTTCAGAACCTGCCTTCCTTTGCAATCCTGCACCTGCAAGCCAGGTAGGACGAAAAAAACGTTTACTTCCGGGATGTTCATCGGGCATGGCAAAATATTCGGTGGGAAGATTCAGATAATTCATTTCGGCATGCAGTACTACAGAGCCGTCAATGAACCTGAATGGCATTAGTTCATCAAGGCTCCTAATTGCAATTATATCTGTAAACACAAGAGGTCCGAAAATATGACCTTTAAATACATTACCTACTCTTTTATCATAATAATACTGGTATTTCCCCCCAACACCTGCATGGATTCTCGGGGTAATCCTGTAACCAATCAAAGGAGATCCTTCAAACTGATTTATCAGTCCCAAATCAACTCCGATATTGAACCCGTAAAAATGCCTCTTTGTATAGAGATCATCGTCAACGAATTGTCCGTAGGCATTGTTAATGGACATAAAAGCCAGAAACAGTATAACCGTTAACAGGCAGTTTCTATTTAAGCGTTTAATCATGAGACTTTTACTAAATTTTAAAGTAAAACAATGATTTTTATGTTCAGTAATATATATTATATTGCGCAAACTTTCAAAAACCAGGCCAAAAAATATTCTTATGGGACTCAATATAGTAATAATTGGTGCAAGCCGTGGCATTGGATTTCAGGTAGTAAGGCATTTAACGGTTCAAAACCACAATTTGTTTTGTGTATCAAGAAATATTGTTGCCCTTACAAACCTCAGAAAAGAGTGTGCCAGGATGAAATCCGGCAATGAGTTTGAAATAATGGAACTGGATATTTCAGCTTTGAATTACGGAGATCAGGTTTTGCATAATGCTGTTATTGAGCAGTTTCAGAGAGTAGATGTTATTCTCAACAACGCAGGTCTTTTAATCAATAAAAAGTTCGGCGAATTTTCCCGGGAGGAAGCGAGTCAGATTTTTGACACCAATTTCTTTTCTGCTGCAGCGGTTATTCAACAATTGTTACCTCTAATGGGTGGTGAAACCACATCACATATCGTGAATATTGGCAGCATGGGCGGATTTCAGGGTAGTTCCAAATTTGCCGGACTCTCCTACTACAGTGCCAGCAAGGCAGCACTTGCATGCCTTAGCGAATGTCTTGCCGAAGAATTTAAGGAGAAAAATATAAAGGTTAATTGCCTGGCACTTGGCGCTGCGCAGACTGAAATGCTGGAGGAGGCATTCCCCGGAATTAAGGCTCCGCTAACGGCTGAAGAAATTGCTGAATTTATTGGTCAGTTCATGGTTTCAGGCCACCGGTTTTTCAATGGAAAAACCCTGCCGGTTTCTGTCTCAACTCCATGATCACCGGTAGACTTTGGCCTGCATTTTACCCGTAAGCACCATCAGAACATTCATTGCAAGAGCTTTCATTTCATCTTCCCCCGGATAGATAACGACAGGTGCAATATAGGCAACCATGTCACGTACGTATGAGACCAGCAACGGGTTATGTGCAATGCCTCCTGTGAGAATTATTGCATCAACCTCTCCTTTCAGGACTGCAGACATCGCTCCTATCTCTTTACCTATTTGGTATGACATGGCATTCTGTATCAAGATGGCTTTCGGGTCACCATCTTTTGCCCTTATCTCAATTTCATATGCGTCATTTGTGTTGAAATACGCCATGAAGCCGCCACGGCCAGTAATTATTTTCATAACATCTTCCAGCGAATACTTGCTGTCATAGCATATCCTGGCAAGACATCCTGCCGGAAGGGTTCCTGATCTCTCTGGCGAGAAAGGACCCTCCCCGTCAAGTGCATTATTAACATCAATCACCCGGCCTTTTTTATGAGCACCAACAGAGATACCACCACCCAGATGTGCTATGATCAAATTCAATTCGTCATACTGTTTATCGATCGATTCTGCATGGGTCCTGCCTATTGCTTTATGATTGAGGGCATGAAATATCGACCTGCGCTCAAACAGTGGATGGCCGGCAATTCTTGCTTCATCCTGGAGTTCATCAACAACTACGGGATCGGCTATAAATGCCCTTGCAGAAGGTATGGTGCCGGCAATATCGCTGGCTATCAAGCCCCCGAGATTACTGGCATGTTCTCCAAGATATCCCTTTCTAAGATCATCAAGCATTGCCTTATTGACCTCATAGACGCCGGAGGGTATCGGCTTCACTAATCCACCCCTTCCTATTACCGCATTTACGGAAGTAATATCAATTCCTGCATCCTTAAGTTCGTCGATAATGAATTTTTTCCGGAATTCATACTGATCCGTTATTCGCGAAAATCCGGAAAGGTCTTCGGCCGAATGCTTTATATTCTTCAGAAATGCAGATTTTGTGTTATTGTAGACGGCTACTTTTGTTGATGTAGAGCCCGGATTTATAGCCAGTATCCTGATATTTTCCATTGCATTATGATTTCCGGAACCGGATATTCCCAATTCAGTTTGCCAGCATGGCTGCAAGCGCTATTGAATATAGTTTTGTAGAAGCGCTATCTCCCCGCGACGATAACACAGCCGGCACCCTCGCACCTGCAATAATTGCCGCCTGCTCACTGTTTCCGTGTTGGGCATTAATTTTATAAAAAACATTTCCTGCCTCAATATTTGGGAAAAGAATACAGTCTGCATCACCTGCCACTTTACTTATTACCCCCTTTATCTTAACTGAATCCATACTTGTTATCAGGTCCATGGACAGGGGACCGTCGACAAGTGCCCCTCTGATCTGACCTCGCTCAGCCATTTTACTAATAATCGCAGCATCCATGCATGCCGGCATTCCAGGCATAACCTGCTCCGTAGCTGCCAGCAGGGCTAGTTTTGGCTGCTCTATCCCCAATGCGTGGGCTGTCCGGATCAGGTAATTGGCAATCGCAATTTTTTGTTTAAGATCCGGCAAGGGTATAATCGCTACATCACCAATAATAAGAAGTTTGTGGTAATCTGCAATTTTGATTACCGTTACATGGCTTAGTATCGCCCCCCGGTCCATGAGTCCGTATTCCTTGTCAAGTATTGCACGCATGTACTTGTCAGTACTCAGATTGCCTTTCATCAACAAATTTCCCTGCTGATCATTTATCAGCCTGACGGATCTGACAGCAGCGGAATTTTCTGTTGATTCGTGTACAATATTGAATCTGCCCGGGTCAAGGTTATGTTTTTTGCATTCGTCCAAAATAAGGGTTTCATCCCCAACCAGCGTTGCTTCAGTAAATCCCATCTCAACTGCTTCTGCGGCAGCCTTAATGGTATGTGAATCAACAGCCCACGCTGCCACCAGATTTCTTTTTGGTTTTCCGTCAAGCAGGTTGAATATCTGTTGAAGATTATTAAGCTGCATATCCTTAGTTCATCTCCTGAATAATCCTTTGAGTATCTTCTGCAATAACAAGCTCTTCGTCAGTTGTAACAACTATTATAGTACCCCTGGAATCCGCTTTACTTATCACTTTAGTTGTCTCTCTGAGTCCGGTATTAATTGAATCATCCAGCTCAAGTCCCAGGAAACCGAGATCTGAAGCAACTCCTCTGCGTGTTGTATCAGCATTCTCACCAATACCACCGGTGAAGATAAGTATATCAACTCCGCCAAGTGCTGCTGCATAGGCACCAATATATTTTTTAACCTTGTAATCATACATTTGCAATCCGAGAATTGCCCGTTTGTTTCCTTTTTCGGCTTCAAGTTCAATCTCCCTCATGTCGGATGAGATACCAGTGACCCCGAGCATCCCGCTCTGTTTATTTATTATGGTATTGACGGAGCTTAATCCGATATCTTCCTTATCAAGTATATAAGTAAGAACACCCAGGTCAAGATCACCGGTCCTTGTTCCCATTATCAACCCTTCAACCGGGGTGAAACCCATCGAAGTATCGACAGACTTGCCTTTATTTATTGCTGTAACAGATGCCCCGTTACCAAGGTGACATGATATGATCTTTTGTTTATTAATATCTACTTCAAGAAAATCACACGCCTTTTTTGCAACAAAACGGTGACTTGTTCCATGGTATCCATAGCGTCTTATCCCGTATTTTGTATAAAGTGAATAGGGGATGCCGTACATATAGGCATAATCAGGCATAGTCTGATGGTATGAGGTATCGAAGACTGCTGCCTGCCTGATTCCAGGTATCAGAGTCCGCATTGCCACTATTCCCTTTAGATTAGCCGGGTTATGGAGGGGTGCCAGATCACAATACTTCTCTATCTCTTCAAACACTGACTCGTTAATAAAAACACTGTCCTGGAATTTTTCGCCTCCCTGAACAACCCTGTGGCCTACTGCATCAATTTCGTCAAGACTGCCAAGACACCCGTGTTTTTTGCTTGTAAGAACGCCAAGTATATATTCTATTCCTATCTGGTGATCCAGTATCTCTCCTTCAAACCTGAATTTTTCGCCCGACTGTTTCTCCAGTTTCATAAAAGATCCTTTCAGGCCGATTTTTTCAACAATTCCCTTGGCAAGCACTTCCTTGCTTTCCATATTGAATAGCTGATATTTTATTGACGAACTTCCGCAGTTCAAAACCATTACCTTCATTTGGTGTAACTTTTAATTTATATTTTAATAGTATTATTCTTTATTGACTATTTACATTTATACGTGTCAGCAATTCAGGTTTATTCCAATACTAAAGGATCGGACTGGCTTTGATACGGTTGCCGTTGGCATCGTACTGGTAAAAGCCTTTGCCTGTTTTTCTTCCCAGCTGATTAGCTCTTACAAGCTTTTTAATTATGGGGTTGGCTTTATATTTGATATCACCAAATTCACTATAAAGGTTGTTCATATATCTTAATACCCTGTCCAGTCCTATACGATCAGCCATTTCGAAAGGACCCTGCCTGGTTGAAAGACTGCTGCTCATCGTAAGATCTATATCTTCTTTTGTTGCAACACTTTCAACTAGTATCTGGCATGCCTCATTTATCAGGACTACCAACATTCTTACGCTTATCAATCCAGGCGATTCCTCTACCGGTATAACTACTTTGCTCAGCAGTTTTCCGAAAGTCAAAACCTTATCATAAGCCTCATCGGAAGTATAGAGTCCCCTTGCAACCTCGAGGATTGCGGCGTCAGGAGATGTGGTTGAAAAGTGAAGACTCACGCACCTCTCTTTATGTTCAAGCTCAGACGACAGCTCAGTAATAACAAGTGTAGTGGAATTGGTGGCTATTATTGTTTCCGGACGAACAAATTTTTCAATCCTTCTGAATACCTCCTTACGCACACCAACACTGTCTTCCCTGCTTTTAGACAGGATTGCCTCTATTACCAGGTCACAATCCGACAAATCCTTATAATCAAGGGTTCCCCTTATCCTCGACATTATGCTCCTTTTTTCTCCGGGAGTCATGCCCCATCGCTGAATCATCCGGTCCAGCTGGCAACTAATGGAATCGACCGCCTGATTGATAAGATCTTCTGATAATTCAATAAATACAACTTCAATTCCACGACAACTGATAATCCGGGCAATTGCCTGTCCCACACTACCACACCCTACTATCCCAACTTTGGAAAAAAGTGTTTTGGGCCTGTCTTTTTGACTTAAACCGTATTGTTCAATCGGTTCAACATTTGCTTGAGCCATTTTCTTATTTTTATAGTTTCGCTTAGTATTAATTTCCTGAAGCCTGGTTAGCTGTTATAGCAACAAGGTTTACGATATCGCTTACTGAACAACCCCTGGAAAGATCATTTATTGGAGCAGCCATGCCTTGTAATACAGGCCCGATGGCTTCGGCATTTGCCAGTCTCTGGACAAGCTTGTAGGCAATATTCCCGCTTTCCAGGTTAGGGAATATCAAAACATTGGCATTGCCTGCTATACTGCTTCCTGGTGCTTTGCTCTGTCCGATTTTTTCAATAATAGCTGCATCTGCCTGCAGCTCTCCGTCTATCTGGAGTTCAGGCGCCATTTCCCTTGCGATGCGTGTAGCGTTAACAACCTTATCAACCATCGGATGACTGGCACTGCCCTTTGTACTGAAGCTTAGCATCGCAATCCTGGGTTCAAATCCGGCGATTGACCTGGTAGTTCCTGCAGTGGCAACGGCTATCTCAGCCAGCTCAGACTCGGTGGGGTCAGGATGCACAGCACAGTCGGCGAAAACCAGCAATCCATCATCGCCATATTCCTTGTCCTGCAAAATCATTATAAATGCACCCGATACCACGCTTATTCCCGGCTTTGTTTTGACATACTGAAATGCAGGTCGTAAAACATCGCCTGTAGAATTCATCGCACCTGCCACTTCACCATCAGCATCTCCCGCTTTTATCATCAATGTTGCCAGGTAAAGCGGATCTTCAATTAATTTTGATGCCTCATCAGTTGTCACACCTTTGTGCTTTCGAAGCTCAACCATCATTTCAATATATTTCTCTTTGTCCGGATGGTTTTTGGGATCAATAATCGTTGTTTTATCTATATTGGACAGATTAAATTTTTTTGCCTCCGATAATATAGCCTCCGGGCTTCCCAGCAGGATTATCCTGGCAATATTTTCAGCTGCAAGGATATCTGCAGCTTTTAATGTTCTCTCCTCTGTCCCTTCCGGCAAAACAATCCTTTTTCCGTACTGCCTTGCATTAATTTTAATTCTATCCAGTAAATTCATTGTGTAACAGGCATTTAATAAAGTTTGTATTAACTTTGTAAAGTTATGTAAATTTGACTTTTTTATGTGAAAATTTTAATGATATTCGTCAGCCTTTTAACTATCAACAAGAAACGCATTATATATCCAGTACCAGTCCGTCGTAAGCAAGCCGGATATTGGGAGGCAACTCTTTCTGAACTTCTTCGTGTAGTCCCATCTGGTGACTGATATGGGTGATAAAACCCCGTCGTGGCCCGAATTCATTTATAAGTTTCACCGCCTCAGGCAATGAGAAATGTGATATATGTTTCTGCTTTCTTAGTGCATTAACAACGATAAACTGACTTCCTATAATCTTCTCTTTCTCCTCCTCGGGCAGGTAGTTGGCATCTGTTATATAAGTAAAGTCTCTTATCCGGAAACCAAGTACCGGCAGTTTATAGTGAAATGCCCTGATGGGCGTGACTTTTATGCCTGACACTTCAAAAGAAAAATCATCGATTGTATTAAGATTAATCTGAGGTACGCCAGGATATTTATTCTCAGCGAAAATATAGGAGAACTCTCTTTTAATGGCAGGCTTTACCCTCTCCTCAAGAAACACGTCTACAGGCCTCTGAAGGATAAAGTTAAATGCTCTTACATCATCCAGTCCGGCAATATGATCTTTGTGGTCATGCGTATACAATATCGCATCCAGTTCCTTGATATTTGCCGTTAGCATTTGCTGACGGAAATCAGGCCCGGTATCTATAATAATCTTCTTATCCTGTTCTTCGATAAAAACAGATGTCCGAAGCCTTTTATCTTTCTTATCAGCCGACATACATACCGGACAGGGGCATGCAATTACCGGTACACCCTGAGAAGTTCCTGTGCCTAAAAAAGTAACTTTCAATTTATTTTCCGGTTTATTTAAAGATTAAAAATAGTTGATTTATTTACCACTAACAAAGGACTACAATAATAATCAATGTTTCGGCTACTATCAAAACGGGGATTCGGTTTTTTATCAGGATAGTTTTTGCAGCCTGTGCTATTTTTTAATGCCTGGCTTGAATTATAACCCAACTTAATATTCTGTAATCACCATACTATTTTCAGGAGATTGATTATTTTTACCGGATAATCTAGGGCACATCTGAGTAATATACCATAATGAAGGGCAATCTTTACCTCATTCCTACCCTGCTTGGCGATACCACTCCCTCCGGGGTCCTTCCCGCATCAGTTATCTCATTGCTGGGAAGACTAAAGCATTATATCGTGGAGGATGCAAGGACTGCAAGGCGGTTCCTGAAAAAGGCCGGTTCGCCGGTTAGGATTGATGACATAACTTTTTCAATACTCAACAAACACACTGCAGACGACGAGCTTTTTGGTTTTCTTGGATATGCTGAATCAGGGAATGACACCGGGTTGCTTTCAGAAGCCGGAGCTCCGTGTGTTGCAGACCCCGGTTCCAGGATAGTTGCAATTGCCCATGAATCCGGAATCCGGGTTATCCCTCTCACTGGTCCTACCTCAATTATACTTGCCCTTATGGCTTCGGGTCTCAATGGCCAGAATTTCACTTTTCATGGATACCTGCCCGTCAAAAGCAACGAGAGAGCCAGAATGCTAAAAAAGATAGAACGAACATCCGTTGAATGTGGTGCTTCCCAGATATTTATGGAAACTCCTTACAGGAATATGCAGATGCTGGAAACTATTATATCAGTTTGCAACCCGGCAACACTTCTATGCATTGCTTCAGATATTACTCTTGCATCTGAGTTCATATTAACCTTGCCTGTTCACCGGTGGTCACTAAAAATGCCGGACATACATAAGCGTCCGGCAATTTTTATAATCCAGGGTCACAGATAATCAGCGGACTATTGAATATCCACCAGCCTCAGGTCAAATACAAGCGGGGTATACCCCGGAATCTTGTCACCCGATCCTTCCTCTCCGTAGGCTATTGATGAAGGAAGCACTATACGCGATCGCCCCTCAATCTTCAATAATTTCACACCCTCCTCAAATCCCGGAATGGTATTGTTAGCACCCAGGTCAAAAATAAACGGGTTGCCCCCTATATTAGAATCAAACACCCTGCCGTCGGTAAGCGCGCCCGTATAATAAACACTGGCCTTTTCAGATTCATCAGTAAAGCCTTCTCCTGTTCCTTCCTGAAGTTCTATATAATACATTCCACTTTCATGCTTTTCATATGTGAGGTGTGTTGAATCGGCATAACCAGCAATATATTCATCTATCATCTGCTGTTCGTAGGCTTCAGCATCGGTAATTACCTTTAAGAGCTCAATGTCATATATAAGTGTTGTATATCCGGGAACACTACCCATTCCATCGCTTCCATAACCAATAAACGAAGGTATTATAAGGGATGCCCGTCCTCCTTCTTTCATAAGAAGCAATCCCTCCCGGACTCCCGTTAAGCCCATTTGCTGGATTTCCATACGTTTGTCTCCGTATAATATGGATGTTGAATAGATATTATTTGAAATGGCAGTAGATTCGTCGGTAGTATCAAATATCCGGTTGTTTATCAATCTTGCCGTATAGCGGATTATCACCCAGTCATTGATTCCGGGATTTGTTCCACTTCCCTCCTTAGAGAGAATATAATATAATCCGCTGCTTTCAGGCTCGACAGTGATATTGTTTGCTTCCAGGTACTGCTTTAAAAGCCGTAATTCTTTTTCCTTATTCAGATTATCGGAACCATCATCACAGGAAAAAAAAACCATCACTGCCATTACGGGAGCTAATAACTTTATAATAAGATCTCTTCTCATTGGTATGTTTAATTGTCAGGATCCGGCAGGACGAACCCGCCAGTATTATTAAAATATAATTATGCAATCAGTTACTGTATATCAACAACCTTTACATCAAAAACAAGTGTAGAATATGGCGGAATTATTCCATCAGTTGATCCACCTGATCCATATGCAATATCCCATGGAATTATTAGTGTGGCCTCCGCACCTTTTTTCATTTTACTCAGTCCTTCAATAAATCCGGGTATGATGTTTGTTGCACCCATGTTAACAACAAGAGGGGTACCGGTTGAACTCTCATCAAAAAGCCTTCCGTCAAGAAGATAACCCTGGTAGTGAACCGTAACAGTTGAGCCGGAACCCGGTAGGTCGCCCGAGCCATCAAGAGTTTCAACATAGTAGAGGCCTGATTCGGTTGGTGCAATGCTAATATCATTATCTTCAAGATACTGGTCAAGAAGATTTTGTTCATGCTCTTCGGGATCACTAATTACATCAAGGAGTTCTACATCATATATTACTGTCGAATAGGGCCCAATTATCCCAAGGTCTGAAGATCCGAAAGCCAGTTTGGACGGAATTATCAGCCTGGATTTTCCACCCTCCTTAATCATCATGATACCCTCCCTGAGTCCCTGTATACCAAGCTGCTCAAGGTGAAATTTAGCAGGTCCGTAAAGTTTGTCATCACGGAAAATATTTCTAAATTCAGCAATACTCTTGCTGCTGGTTTCAAATACAGTTCCGTCAACAAGGAATCCGGTAAATTCAATATTCACATAATCGGATATTTCAGGTGTCGGACCGTCTCCATCTTCAAGAACAACATAGTACAAACCGCTGCTTGTGGGTTCCAGATCAGCATATCCATTGTCTTCAAGATACTGCTGCAATTTTATCAACTCTTCTTCCACTCTTTTATCCTCCTTATCACAGGAATTAAATATAAACAGACCTGAAAATAAAAAGATTGCTGAAACAAATACTGATAATGACTTTTTCATAATTATATTATATTATATTATATTATATTGATATTTATATTGATGCTATATTAAATTGAAATTGATATTTATATTATATGGTTAGTTTATCAGGGTTAATTCCGGCAAAAATATTCTGCCTGGAGTTGTTAATTTATAATATGATAACATTAAAGACCTAATGGTTGCAGCTTCATTCAAAATAAAACGATTATTTTGTTATATTCATTGTCATCTTACTGTTAAAACCTCGATTTCATATATCAGGGAGGAATATGGCGGTATTACTCCAGTTGATGACCCGGAGCTTCCGAATGCAAGATCAGACGGTATAATTATCAATGCCTTATCTCCCTCACGCATAGAACCAACAGCCTTTTCAACTACCCGGAGCAATTGCATCTCCTCTCCGAACACGAACTGAAAAACCTGGTCTGTTTTACGTGTCGAATCAAAAAACCGGCCATCAAGAAATTTGCCTTCGTAATGAATCTCGATAGTATCTCCGGCTTCAACTCTCTTTCCTGTTCCTTCATTCAGCATAACACGATGCAAACCTGAATGATCAGGTTCTCCGGGAATCTGCTCGCTTTTTATAAAACTCTCCAGCCTGAATCTTTCGTATTCGCCAATATCTTCAATCCAGCTAAGAAATGCCTGCTTCTCCTGCTGGTATGATTGTTCAGTCTGAATATCAATCATTATTACAGAGATTTTTATGTCATCCTCTTCGACGAAAAACCCCGGAGGTGCAACCCCTACAGTTTTGTTGAAAAACTCATATGCATTTATGATGAAATCAGCTTCATCACCGGTTCTAAGCATTGCGAAGCATTCTTCTGCCGAACCGCGGTAGGCCGGCTGTTCAAGTCGAAATTTTCGTCTGCCTGAGAAGAACACAGAGTCACAGACAGTGCTGTAAAACAGATCAATTGTAATATAATCTCCCGGTTGGGGAGTATTTTGACCCTCTCCTATAACGTTCAATTTATAATTTATGCCTGACCTGGTCTTTGTATATCCCAAATACTCAGATTCACCCCTGCAGCCAGAAAAAGAAACCAAAATAAAAAAACCAGCAACTGCAATAAACAGTTCTGAATATTTATAGTAATTGGCCTTATTCACACGTGTCATTTTGAATATGTTAATTACTGCCGGACACACCAGTTACTTCAAGCTCATATATAATTACTGCCCTCGGAGGTATCCTGTTCTGATCTCCAATCAGTCCGTGAGCCAGAAAAGGCGGTATTATCAACCTGGCTTTATCACCCCTTCTCAGCATCAGGACTCCTTCTTCGAGACCTGCTTCCACACCTCCTCTTCCTGCCCTGAAAGTCATTGGTCCGTCTTCCTCTGAACTGTAACAAATCCTTCCATCCAGAAGGCTTACAGTGTATTCAATTGTAACACTGCTTCCTCTTGTTACGTGTGCACCGGATCCATTCTCATAAATCTCGTACCCCAGTCCCGTTCCTGTATATTTAATATCCCAGTTCCTTCTTTTTACAAATGCTTCGATTAGTTCCATGTCCTTACCGGTAAGAAATTGATTGGCCCTGACCATGTCTTCCCTGTCGACGACATGCCTGTCTCCGGAGCCGGAATTCCCACCTTCCGAACCGGAACAGGAAATCACAAGTAATGCAAAAATGATTAAAAAGTATATTGAAGTATTTTTCAAATCCTGCTGTTTTTTATTTGATCAGGTATCTTTAGTTATATATTGAGGTAACAGAGCAACAAATTTATTTATTGTATCTCCAATACTTTGTTTTGATTCACCTCCGGAAGCATTTATATGACCCCCGCCATTAAAATTCTCAGAGGCAAAGACATTGGTGTCAAATTTCCCTTTTGACCGGAAAGACAGCTTGACATGGTCATCATTCTCCATGAAAAATGCCACAAAATCGACTCCTTTGATAGAAAGAGGGTAATTGACAAATCCTTCGGAGTCTCCCCTTATATAATTATATCTCTTTTTCTCCTCTATTGTCAGGCTGATATAAGCAGCACCATATTCAGGAAAAACAACCATCTTTTCATTAAGGCAATACCCGAGAAGTTTCATTCTGCTTTCAGAGAAGTTATCGTACACCATAGAATAGATATAGTCCTTATCAATACCTTTTTTTAATAGCTCCGACAAAACCCGGTAAGTTTCTGATTGTGATGAGTTATAGTTGAAAGATCCTGTATCAGACATTATACCGGTATAGATACAGGCAGCCACATCACTGTCCGCCATGCCCAAATCACCTGTATTCTCAATAAATCTGTAAACCAGTTCAGAGGTTGAACTCGAGAGAGTGTCGATAAAAGCAATATCAGCCATATCAGTCGGATCAGGATGATGATCGATCATGATTTTAAAGGCATCTGCCGACAGTAAAATATCCATAAACTTACCGGCCCTTTCGGGGGAATTGAAATCCAGAAGGAAGATTATACCGGCCCTGTTCAAAACATTTTCAGCCTCGTTTTTAGCCTTGGTAAATATTATTATCTCATCGCTTCCGGGTAACCATTTAAGGTAGTCAGGGTAATCATTCGGCATTATAACGGTACATTTCTTTCCCTTATTCCTGAAATAATGATACAAAGCGAGTGCCGACCCGATAGCATCTCCGTCAGGATTTACATGGCTAAGTAAAACAATCTCTTCCGACCCGGAAATCCGGCTGTTGACCTCTTTCTTAAAACGTAAATTGTCCGTAATCAAAATTTTACTATTTTTAACCTGCTTAGTTTTGTGTCATTCTGAATTTGCGAAAATACCATTTTAAATACAAAAGCAGGCAACGAATGAACAAATACTATAATGAACACGTATTGTCTAATAAACCGGTATTCAGTTTCACACAAAACAAATTATTATGGCGGCCAACCAGACTCTGACAATAATCAAACCTCATGCTCTTCGTGACAACAATGCAGGTGCCATACTTGCAGTGCTTAATAAGGCGGGATTTCGGATTGCAGGAATGAAAATGACCAGGTTAACCAGGGACCAAACGGAGAATTTCTATAATGAACATCGGGGCAAATATTTTTATCCGCCACTTGTCGATATGATGTCAGAAGGTCCCATAATAGTTGCAATACTTGAAAAGGAAAATGCAGTTACCGATCTGCGGCGGATAGTAGGAAGCACCGATCCAGCAAAGGCCGACCCGGGAACAATAAGAAGGATGTTTGGACTTTCGATGAGGGAGAATGCAATACATGCTTCTGACGGAGATCAGAATGCATTGCGGGAAATCGGTTTTTTCTTTTCTGAGACAGAAAGATATTAGTCTGTCATGCCAGCTGAGAAATTCTCAGGGTATTTCGGATGAATTTTGGTGTAGAATCCTTTGATCCGCCTCATATCTTTTTCCAGGTCACCCGACAGGTAAAAAAAATCACCAGTACCGACAACTTTTTTCTTATAGTCAAAGTAACCAAGGAGCACCGGTACACCTGCACCTGTTGCAATCCTATGAAACCCTGTTTTCCAGTCAGTTACCCGCTTCCTGGTACCCTCGGGCGTAATTGTAAGAACAAACGTTTCATTATTGCTGAATTCTTCAATCATCTGGTCTACGATATCGGTTTTTCTGTGCCGGTCGACCGGTATTCCTCCGAGCGAATATAGTAATGACCCGAGAGGAAACCAGAACAACTCCTTTTTGATCATCACTCTTGCCTTCATCCTGTTGGCAAGATAAAATAGCTGTCCAATAACAAAATCCCAGTTGCTTGTATGCGGAGCTACGATGATCAGATACTTCTTCCGGGAGGGAATTTCACCAGCCAGCTTCCAGCCCCACATTCTTAATATCAGCCTGCTAAGTTTACTTATCATTGGATCTTATTCCTGCTTAAAAAATGTTTCGAGACCCCGAAAGCGCTAATGTTTGTTATCCTCTCCCTTACCTGCCGACGAGTCTTTGAATCCTTCACGATCCATCTTTCCCCATCCCTTTTTACCCCTGATATAATCCCAGTTCCCTTTAATGGCCCAGAGGACTGTAAGAGGGTGATAGAAAAAAGGTTCAAGAAAAGCTGTACCTATCAACTTTAAAACATCCCTTTTCCGCTCATATTTATGAAAAGTCATCTCCTCAAATAAAACTGCCCATATGGAAAGTGAGACTGCAAATGTATACACAAAAGTAAACAATAGAATTACGAACGGCCAGTTTGGGCTGCCAAAGATGGCATAGATAATAAAAAACAGCAGGGCGAAGAATTCAATTACAGGAGCCATCCATTCAAAAAAGAACCAGTATGGATATCCAAGCATTCCAAATATTCCGTATTTTGGGCGAAAAAATATTTTCCTATGAGTAAACAGGGTTTCAACAGTTCCTCTGGTCCACCTGTTTCTTTGCCTCCCAAGAATCCTGAGTGAAGATGGTACTTCGGTCCAGCATAATGGATCAGGTATATATGTAACTTTGTATTTTTCTTTCTTTTCTGACATATATCTTCTCATTCTTACCACCAGCTCCATATCTTCTCCTACTGTCTCTATGCTGTATCCGCCAGCATTTATTACAACCTCCCTGTCAAACATGCCGAGTGCTCCAGAGATCAGGAGTAATCCGTCAAGCCTGGCCCATGCCATCCTGCCCATAAGAAATGCCCTGGTATATTCCAGAACCTGGACTCTTGCCAGAAATTTTTTCGGAAGATGAATTTTCTTAATCTGGCCACCCTGGATATCGCATGAGTTTGCTATCCTGACAACACCCCCGGTGCCGATTACCCGCCTGTCGGTCTCCTCCAGGAACGGCTTTACCATTTTCAGTAATGCATCCGGCTCCATTATCGAATCCACATCAATACTGCAAATTAACTGCTTATGCGACACATTAATACCGGCATTGAGTGCATCAGCTTTGCCTCCATTTATTTTATCTATTACCGTAAGATTATGAAACGACCTGTTCCTGGATTTATATACACCCCTTATACGCTGACAGGGAATTCTGTAATCAAAGAAATAGTTTACTTTTTCAAGATCGTATGCTTCAATTACCTTGCTCAGCGAATTATCTGTACTACCGTCATTTACAACGATAACTTCAAAATTGTTGTAATAGAGAGATAATAAAGCTCTCACATTTTCAACAATTGATTTTGATTCGTTAAAGGCAGGAGCGACCACCGATATGGAGGGAGTAAGCGGAGCAAGGATTATGGAATTATAATCTACATAACTGTTTTTTCGCAGATAAACCCTCAGGGTAACAGCTGAGAAAACCGCAAGCAAAACATAGGCCAGAAATATACTTAAAGTTATAAGTAGTATTATATTGCTCAGCAACCATCCTAAAGCCTGAAATATTTCCTGCATATCAGATACGTTTATCAAGTACGTGCTTAATTATGATTTTGTAATTCTTGTAATCGGAAACCATCAGTTTCTGAAGAGCATTCTCCCCGTTCTTGCCCATATCCCTGAGAGCTTTTGCAGCCTCGATCTGTAATTGCACATCATCTTCCTTATCGATTACCTTCACCAGGAATCCAAGAACAGACTCATCTGCAATCTTTCCAAGAGCAATTAATATCTCCAGCTGGTTTTCATAAACCTCATACTTATAATGCTTCTTAAGATTTGAGACCGATCGCCTTATCCTTAGTTCACCAAGAACTGTAATGGCAGTTTTCCTTATTTCAGGGTCATCGCAATCAAGTTTTTCAGTAATCTTTTCCCATGACCTTTTTTGTTTAAATACCCGGATCATCTTTAATGCGAAAATAACTACCGTTTTGTTGCCGGATACCAGCCACCTGTCAAAATCAGGTACCTCAAGATTGTGACCGACTATCATTTCGTGCACGTTCAACTGTTCCCATTTTGTAAATGGTCTCTGGAGATGATCAAGAAATGAAAATCTGTCGTCGTCATTCAGGCGTACAAGCGCAAGCTGAGCCTCCATGCGCATTATATCGTTTCTGCTGTCAAGGCATCTGAAAATCTCTTCATTGGCATCCTTTACATTCATGAAAGCAAGTTCACGAAAGCCTTTAATCTTGATATGCCATTTCCGGCTCATAGTCTTAGCTTTTGAATCTGCATTCAGATTTAACTTATAGTACAAGTCCCTCATTTTATCAGCAGCATCACCCGACAGGTTTACAGTAAGATCCCTCATCTCCTCCATAAGTATCACCCGGTTAAACCTGTTTGCTGCGATGGCGTTTATCTTTTCCGGCACTTCTGTTGTCTCCTCCTCTTCGAAAAGAAAGTCCATAAGTAAAGCCTGGTATCTTTCTTTCAGGTCCTGTCTCTTTCTTGCCTCCCTTTCCATCAAATTGCGATGAAACAATATAATTACAAGCAATATAATCATCGAAAGGGCAGAGTAAATGATAACAATCACAAGCACAAGGATCAGCGCCGATGATTTTTCGAAATCGATCCAGGGAAAGAAAAAAGTTTTTCTTTTCCGTTCCGATTTTCTGGTGAGCTCATCTATTTGCTTTCGCAGAAAAGGATCCGCAGGATCAATTTCCAATGCTTTGCTGTAATAAATCAGTGCCTTGTCATACTTTTTGTTCTCTTCTGACCATACTGCCATACGAATGATCCTGAAATAATCAACTTCAGGTGCATTTATACTGTACAAACGGTATAGTGAGTCTGCCTGTTCGAATGGATTGAACTCAGAATAAAAGCCGGTGTTTGTCTCATAATGAAAGGTATTGGCGGAAACTGCCGGTAACATAAAACAGAATATTGCGCCCGTCATTCCGGTACGTATGATCACCTGCATTATAGTATTTTTAATTCTTTTCATCGGCCTGTCAGGTAATATCTTAAACCAATATTAAGTGCCCAGCGGTTGCCAAAAAAATCGTCCTGGTACTCTTCATACCCGTAACGTAAACTACTTCTCAGAAGGTAGCGATTACCAATCGGCTTGCTTAGTTCTAAACCGATACTTGCGGCTTTAAGAAACACCCTGTCCTCTATTTCCGGCACGGTTTCATCAGGAGATAAACCGTATCCAAGGACTATTCCTGCATAATCATCTGCCGAACTAAAATACTTCCGTGCATTTAAATACCAGGAACCGGATATTTCGTTCTCACCTAAAATCAGATATGGTCTGATTGAGAACCACATATTACCATAATAATAGCCTGCAGAACCGGTATAAAAAATCAGTAAATCATTCCAATACATAAACCGGACCCCCAGTGAGGCTTCAAAGGCCCCGGGCAGGTTCCTGAAATACTCAAATGCGCCCCTGTGCCGGGGAAATACATCTCCTCGCGAATAGGCATAATTTAATAATAAGTAACTCTCTGCTGTTAATTTCGGATAAGATTCAATTTCATATTGCAGTGACGGATATCTTGTCAGGCCGGTTCCGTCAAAATACGTATTTGCGAAATTAATTTTCCCGGTAACCGGTCCTATTGAAGTATACCGGGAATAACCGGCAGTTCCCATATGAAAGTCCCGTGACCATGGTTCGCGTACAAATTCACCATAATACCCGGCAAGCAGATAATTATTTTCACGGTAATGATAAAAACCCGGCATCCTCAGCCTTTCAAGCAAATCAAGCACCTCCTGGTTGACCGGATCGGAATATGCTAATTCTTCAAGTATCTCAGCCGCCTCAGAATTTCTGTCCATGTAATGTAACGCCCTGGCTTTTTGATATAAAAATCCGGTATCGCCGGGATGAAAGGAAAGAGCCTTTCCGGCAGTTTCGAAGGCATTTTCATGGTTGCCCTCCCAGGACTCTACATCAATCAGCGCAGAAAGGGCATCATAATAGTGCTGATTATAATCCAGCACGTTGCCCAGGTATTTTCTGGCTGCTTCATAATTTTTATCCCACGCATAAATCCTTGCAATCAGCACCATGGCATCATGATGCATGGGATTCCTGTCCAGCAGGATCCCTGCAGCCTCAAGAGCCATAGCGGTTTCACCTTCATAAGCAAGGTTGCGGGCCACAATAAAAAGGCTGTCATCAGAATGCTTAACAAAATTCCTGCTATCCTGCGCCGGCAATTCCGCATTCAATGCAAACAGGAAAAATACCGGTGCTATTATCTTAAGTAAAATTTTATTCATACATTCAATTCCTCAATTATATCAGATCAGCAAGAATGATCACAATTTATAATTATGCTTGCTGCTTTTTTCAAGAATTAACCTGACCCTGGTCATAAGCTGCCTGGGCAGAAAAGGTTTTGTTATGTATTCAGTAACACCCAGGCTCAATGCCAATTTCCTTGTTGAATCCAGACTTACCCGGGTAAGCATAATTATCGGGAATTTGAGTCTGAGCTCATTCCTCACCAGGTTGACAAGTTCAAGGCCACTATAGTAAGGCATATGCTGGTCTGTTATCATCATATCAATATCATTTGTATACTTTACAATAATATCATACCCCTCTTTACCGTCTTCAGCCCTTATTGGATTGTATCCCTCCTTTTTAAGGCTGTAATCCAAAGCCCTCAGGGTAATTATATCATCTTCACAAATCAGCACCTTCACTGTCAATATTCTTTTATTAAATCCTTAACCAGTATTGCCTTCCCAATCCACTTGCACGGCTTACTCCTGTATAACCTTGCCGGCATTAATTATAAAAAGAGTATGGAATTATCAGCATCCATATCATTCAGTTGAAATGGCACTATAATAGTCCGTTATAACTTTTGTTATAAACGGAAAATAATACTCTCTGAAAAACTTTTGCCTGCTACCAACCCCACCGTCCTGATAAAACATATCAAATGCTGCCGGACCAGCCATGCGAGATGTAAAAACAGGTATTTTATAATCGGAAAAACTACCGGCCATATAAACAAACCTGTTGTTTTCTTTAGATATTACAGCCGGAAACCGTTGCGGTATATTATGTTTATCCAAAAGAGACCTTCCTTTTTCATTCACATATATTTCAAAATAAGATACTACATTGCCCATATCAGCAGCATAACTGATATCGAATCTGCCGGGATAATGAATAACTGAGGGCACACCGAAATGCCGGGAATTCTGGATGCTTGTTGTCACAAGGGGCACCTCGAGATCAAGATGTGTTTCATTCTCAAGCACAACTAAGGTGTTTTCGTGGTTTATAAAAATAATACCTGATCCTGTATACTGCCATCCGTTTAGATTCTGTTCATTATAACTATCAATTATCCATAAAGGAAACTCCGGACTTAGATTATAATCCAGATTATCATAATAGGTACCTGTCCATCCGCTCCAGTATATATCAGTTATCTCTTCTGTTTTTCTCCTGACAAGTCCCGAGGTTGGTGATCCAAAAAAATTGAATTCCGCTATTACAAGCTTTTCCCTTTCAACCATTTCATTGATAAAAAGGTAATCATCCTGTGTTAATCCTCCGTAAAGCATGCGAGAAAAAGAATTGCCG